>JACCEA012442725.1_pt1 | contig 104989 bp, 105 predicted proteins | sample 7449851 | NCBI WGS metagenome assembly JACCEA01 (sample SAMN15323453, study PRJNA562643) | freshwater metagenome | isolation source: river surface water | place: USA:Blue River Watershed | collected 2017-08-18
GAACCAAGCAAACAGCACAATATGCCAAACAACTTCTTCATTACTCTCTCCAAACATCACGCATGCATAAAGAGTTATTGTAACTTAAATCAAGCAATTAAAATTAAAAATAATAATGTCTTTATATTGGCGGTAAAAAATTCACCAACCACCTTAGCAATAAAGCTATAATACAAGTTCGATATATGCTTTCAGTAGATGTCCAGCAAAGGTTATAGCTTGTCCAAAATTAACAACACCATAGTGCAGACACATTACATATGAAAGTTTAAAACAAGCTTCAATTTATTACTCACGAAACTTTTCTGCGATGTTCTTTGCAAGCTTGGATAAAGGCTTGAAACAAATAATTATGCTCATTATAATGTTTACACGAACGCTCAGGATGACCTTGCATACCGATCATAAAATGCTCAGGATCATTACTCTCAACCACTTCAATTAAACCATCTTTAGCAAAACCAGTTGCAACTAAGTCTTTACCTAGCTGCTTAATTCCTTGATGATGAATGGAGCAAGTTAAAAAACACGTTGAACCAAAGACTTCATGGGCATGCGAGCCTTCATTAATCATAATTTCGTGATCAGGGATGATTTCATCAACTGTGATGGTGTGCAGTACATCTTGAAGCGGAATTTCCTGAAATAAATTACCCCCCTCTGCTACATTAATCAATTGATAACCCCGACAAATACCAACAACCGGTAATTTACGTTGCTTCGCCGCTAAATATAAGCCTATTTCAAATTGATCTCGTTCGTAATTAGGCTTATCACGCAATGGACGTTTATACGGTGTGCCAGAATCCAACACTTCATGATGATAATCAATTTTACAAGCTTCACCATAGCAATTTGAGTCTACATCTTGACCACCAATAAATAAAATCCCATCCAGCCGTTCAACTAAATGTTCGGCATCAATTTGACTCATTTTACTATTTATAATTAGTGGAATTCCACCATTTTCTAAAATTGCACTTACATAATTTGCGCGAACAAAAACAAATTCATCGCTATTATTACTTAGTGCAGTGATATTTTCAACATTCGAAGTGATTCCAATCAGTGGCTTACGCAAAATAAATTCCCCAGTTAAATTCAATTATTTATATTCGTCTATTACATCTAAGACGCTACTAACGTCATTCATTAAAAAGAAATGCACACATGGCACACCAGCAGCAATTAGCTCACGCACCTGAGATTTAGCCCAGTCAAGACCAATTTGCTGCGCATTTTGTGGCGCAGCTAATAATTGTGCCACCAATTCATGCGGTAAATCAACATGAAATAGTCGTGGCAGACTATTAATTTGATTCGCACTCTTTAAAACTTTAATTCCAGGGATAATTGGCACCGTAATTCCTGCTTGACGACAGGCTTTGACAAACGCAAAATACTTTTGATTATCAAAAAACATTTGCGTAATTACATATTCTGCACCCGCTGCAACTTTTTGTTTCAGATACTCAATATTTAACTCTTGATTTGCAGCTTCAAAATGTTTTTCAGGATAACTGGCAACGCCCATACAAAAATCTAAGGCCGGATATTCGGTATCACCAAGAAATAAGCCTTGACGCATTTTTGCCACTTGCTTAACTAAATCTACCGCATACTTATTGCTTAGTTCACCTTCATCCAGCTTACGATTATAATTAAGGTTATCACCTTTCAGCGCGAGGATGTTTTCAATGCCCATATAATTTAATTCAATTAATGCATCTTCAGTTTCTTGTTGTGAAAAACCTTGGCACAGAACATGCGCCACGGCATCAATGCCATATTTATTTTGAATTACGCCACAAATCCCCATTGTACCAGGGCGTTTTTTATGCACGCGTTTAATGATCGAACCATCGCTTTTTTCAACATACAACAACGACGAGGCATGGGTGGTTACATTTATCCATTTGGGATCATAAGGTAATAATTGTTCAATAATGGCGAATATTTCGCTAATATTTGTTGTGCTACCACGCACAGGCGGCACAATTTCATAGCTAAATAAAGTTTTTGTCGCCGCTTTAAGATGATCAATAACGCGCATAATTTTTTCTTTTAAAATAATTCAAATTAATTGCAAAACAAATTTTAACTAATAGATAACCAATTAAGCTACTTGCTAAAACATCTAACGGCCAATGCCAACCCGTACAAATTCGTGCTAATGCAGTTGCAACTACTAAGGCTAACATTAAGAACTGCAGACCTTTTTTATTAGAGAAAAATAGCATATTCATACTAAAGGCAAAAACTGCCATATTGCCCGTATGTCCCGATGGAAAAGATAAATATGCGGATTTAACTGCATTTTCATACAAATTAATCCAGAAGAAACTTCCCTCAGGTAACACCATATACGGACGCGCCTCACCAATTAGATGCTTAAGCCCAGCAAAAACTGCATAATACATAATAATCAATAAAATTACATTAGCTAATTTATCGCGGCGCCAAACAAAAGTTAAAACAATTAGCAACGTTGGCAGAATAAAAAACTTAGAATAACTAAGTAAATTAAATGCTAACCAAAATTGAGTTGGCATTAAAGCATGCTGCTGATTAATCACAAGAAATAACCCGTGGTTGCTTCCAGTGAACCAGATGGTCAGTCCAATAACCACACTTAGCAAAAAAGCTACGCCGCTATATGCAGGCAACAAGCGTTGGGTGGGAGTTGTTATCAAAAAATTATTTTTCATCAATGAACCTTTTAAAATAGCATTATTATAAATAAAATCAAAAATTAGACACAAGTCAACTCCATAGAGCAACTTATAATTTCACTAAGTTTTCTTACCAAACTATCCCGTTAACCGTTTCTAGCCTAATGCCTCCAACAGTCAGTTAACTACCAGCTTGTTGTTGGGCTAACGTAATGCGATCAATGCCCGCATAATCTTGTAGCGTGGCAATTTGCACTAACCCAGCCGCACGAAAAATCTCTTGCACCGCATGCGCTTGATTATAACCATGCTCAATAATTAACCAACCATTTGGATTGAGAAATTCGCGTGCGGAATTGGCGATCACACGAATACAACTTAAACCATCAGCAAAATCACTCAATGCAGTTTGCGGTTCAAATTGCAAAGCTTGCAAATGCGGATCATTAGCTTCAATATAGGGTGGATTACTCGCAATTAGATCAAATTTACCGCTTAAATTAGTAAACCAATCACTGTGGATAAACTCTACTTTAGCGGCTAAATTTCGTGCATTTTCTTGCGCGACTTGCAGTGCTACGACAAATTTATCTACCGCAATCACTTGTAAATCAGGACGCTCCAATTTAGCACTAATTGCCAAACAACCACTCCCAGTCCCCAAATCCACCACGCGCGCATTTGGCGCGGCTAACTCAAGAATTTTTTCCAATAACAACTCTGTTTCAGGACGTGGAATTAACGTATCGGTCGTAACTTTAAATTCGCGCGAGTAAAATTCTTTCTGACCCAAAATATATGCAATTGGCTCACCAGCCAGCGCACGTTGCACCCAATTCTGATAGAGTTGCAATTGCTCCACACTTAATTTAGAATCATCGCGACTAATCAATTGCGCAGTTGTAAAACCCGTAATTCGACTCAGCAACACACGTTTATCCAGTCGTGAAATATCTTGAAGCTGAAATAGCTGATGCAGTGTCATCATTTGCTGGCAGGCACACAGTGTTCGTTAATTAAATGATAGTCGCTATAACACTCAGCACAACTAGCCTTATTCTGTGCAAATTGGAGCTTAACTCCACATTGACACACCCAGCCAATTTGCCGTGCAGGTACGCCAACCATCAGCGCATAAGCTTTAACTTCTTTATTAATCACTGAACCCGCACCAATAAAAGCATATTCACCAATCGTGTTGCCACACACAATCGTCGCATTCGCTCCAATGCTAACCCCGCGTTTAACTAGTGTTTTACGATATTCATGTTTACGAATCACGTGACTCCGCGGATTAAACACATTGGTAAAGACCATCGAAGGACCACAAAACACATCATCTTCAAGATAAACTGCATCATAAATAGAAACATTATTTTGGATTTTTACATTATTACCAATTTTTACATCATTGCCAACAAAGACGTTTTGCCCCAATGAACATTTTGCGCCAATTTGCGCTCCGCCACACACATGGCTAAAATGCCAAATTTTAGTAGCTTCACCAATCTGCGCGCCCTCATCAATAATTGCCGAACTGTGTGCCTGATAAGTCATTTAAATTTCTTTCCTTTAGTTTTATTAACTAACCCTATACTTTTAATTGGTTCCTTATTATTTTGAGAGTTAAATTTCAAATTAGCAAGAGCCAAAGCTAAAAACACAGCAATATAATCCCACAAAAAAAACCTAGCCGCAGGAACACCAAGTACAAGATATAAGCTAACCAGTTGTAGTATTGAGGATAAAATTATCATTAATGCTAAACGACTCTTCTTATACCATAAACAATAAACCAATACTAACAAATTACCTAATATTAACAATAACGCATTAAATGTTCCTAATGTTCTACGCTCTTCAACTATAAGATTAGACAATTTAACTTCAATATTACTTGGATTATTAATAGATAAAGGAGTCCACCACCATTGTGTAAAAACTATTGTGGATAAAAATTTAGCACGATACACAGCATAATCATCAAGATTACTCAAAACAACATGTAACCACGTATCACGAACTTTTTCAAACTGAACCTCATCAACTCCGTCCATGTTATAATCAAAAATCGCTGGATTATTCGCACCACTCCAATTTGGCACCATCAACGGCTCATAGTTACGATAATTAATAAAAAATTGATTGCACATTATACCGCGACGATCATCTGCTATAAAGTACTCATCAGGAATAACTTCACTGCCAGAACTACATTCTATATTAGCTAAATCATTGTACATCACCATTAATGAGGAATGTGATTTCTTTGCATCAAACATACTATACGTAATTACATTATTGGCAACAACACATAAAGCATCCACACTAAGAGCAAGCAATAATATACCTATTGTTGTATAAATGGGCTTAATTCCTAACCTATTCAATTTTAAATCCTGCAAGACTAAATATACTCCAAAAGCCAACATTGGATATACGGCAAAAAAACCATTATATTTAAAACCTATTGCAAGAAAAATCACACAAAAATAAGCAGTCCATAAAACTATTCTCAATAATTTAGATTTATAAACTTGCAATGCAAGCAGAATTGCAACCGAAAGAATTAAAAACCCCGTATATGGCACATCTTTTAAAAGAATCACCAACTGCGTTGCATATAAAGGATAAAAACAAAATAAAATCAGCAAATTATTTTGCCAATGTAGTTTCTTACGATACAACACATAACTAATATAGATTAACCCAGAATAATAAAGCACCATATTCATTATAAAATCTGCAGCTTTAAAATGAAATAAATGCCACCAAAGGCTATAAATTGGCGGCTGCCAATCAGAATAATTACCTGTTATAAAATTTTGGTAAATAAACGTAGTATCATCTTGTGGCACTCCAGGATAATAAATAATTAATGAAAATAAGGCTAAACCAATTAAAAATAAAGGTTGAGGAATTTTCGCAAATTTTTGCAACATAATATATATAATTATTACGCTAATAACAACTAAAATATCTAACATTCTAACTAAGCTCCACGATACTGCAAAATATATAGCGCAATTGAAAAATACATTGACAATGCAGCCAGAACCACAAAAATATGCCAAACCATATGCGAATATTTAAACTTACTAAACGCATAAAATAATGCGCCAACCGTATAAATTAGTCCACCTAGAATAAAAAATATTACCCCTGCGGTAGATAATTTAGCGATAATTTCTGGTAATAATATTATCGAAAACCAGCCCATTAAAACATAAATCAAGGTACCAATTCGTTTGAAACGACCCGCATAAATAGCTTTAAATACAATACCAACCACGGTTATAACGAGTAATGCCGCGTACGTCATATAACCACGTGGAGACTTTAACAAACTAAACACATATGGCGTATAAGTCCCCAAAATCAAGATAAAAATCGCCACATGATCCATACGTTTAAGTACATCACGCGCTGTATGATGAACCATCGAATGATAAACCGTGCTCATGGTGAACATAAAAACTATCGTTAAACCATAAAAAATAAACGCAATGCCATCAACCCAATTCCCATAGCGACCAGCAATCCAAGCGAGGCTAATTAGCAAGCCAATTCCCATTAATGCACCAACGCAATGACTAACTGCATTGCCAATATCTTCGCCGAGACTATAAGGAAAAAGCCGCGAAATTTGCTCTGGGCTATATTTACTGAGCTTACTTTGATGTTGTTTCATATTTGAAGAATCCTTAACAGTTTTCGTATAATTTCCCTCGCGGTAAATTCGGTTGGGTCTTAAAGCGTTTGTGCATCCATAAATACTGATCTGGATGTTTCATAATCATAGTTTCGATATAACGATTCATCGTTGCTACATCAGCCTGAGTATCCCCAGTTGGGTAATTTTCTAACGGCGCAGCTAACTCCACCACATAATGATCACCTTCGCGATAAGTTGCCATTGGAATAATTAGCGCATCAGTTAATTGAGCTAATTTTGGCAAAGTATCCAAGGTTGCGCAGACAGGATGTGCAAAAAAGGGTACATACAGCGAATTTTTTTCATCCATATCTTGATCAGGTAAATAATAAAACGGGATCATGGTTTGCTTCATTTTGCGCACAATACTGCGTAAACCTTCTTGGCGTGAGAAAATTTCACCACCTTGATCTTTAATAAAACGTAGGCGCGCTGCCTTCATGCGTTCATTTAAATAAGCGCTGCGTTGCGCAGAATAAACACTATAGCCAGGTGTTTCAAGAGTTAGGCGATTCGCACCAATATCTAGACCCAAGAAATGTGGCGCCAGCAAGATTACTGGGTGCTTCCCACGAATCTTCGTATAATGCTCTAAGCCCCGAATTTTAATCAAACGGCGTAATTTATTTGGGCTAGCATAAAAAACCCATCCATAACATAAAGTTGAACGCATCAATTCTTTAAAGTGCTGCAAAATGAGCTTTTTCTTATCTACCTCACTCATCTCAGGAAAGCACAGCCCCAGATTTACTAAGCCAACATTGCGGCGTTTTCTAATGCAATGATAACCTAAGAAACCCAAGCCGCCACCAAGCAAATCAATAATCGGCATCGGTAAACCGCTAAATAAGCGCAATATCCCTAAACCTAACTTAATCAATAATTTATCTACGATCATCTAAAGCTTATCCTCTATTATAATTTTTTGGATTAATTTCCTACTCAAGAACTGATGATGATGTTCTTGCTAAGATTTTGTGCGGTAAATACATACCTTTTTGCACGAATATAAACTATTTAACTACCTAATTCTATTTATAAATTGCAATGATTTAATTACTTAACAATCTTCATAAAGCTGCCCACGGGGTAAATTTGGCTGTGTTTTAAAGCGTTTATGAATCCATAAATATTGACTCGGGTGTTTAATGATCATTGCCTCAATTTGACGATTCATAAAGGCAACATCAGCATGTACATCGCCACTTGGATAATTTTCCCACGCTGGACCAAACTCAATTACGTATCGATTACCCTCGCGATAAGTCGCCATCGGAATTACTACCGCATCTGCTAACTTTAATATCTTAGGTAAGGTATCCAGCGTAGCACACTCTGGATGAGCAAAAAATGGTACATATACCGAGCTTTTTTCATCCATATCTTGATCGGGCAAATAATAAAATGGCAGTTTATTTTGCTTCATTTTCTTGACTATTGTACGTAATCCATCTTGACGCGAGAAAATTTCGCCGCCATTATGAATCATAAAGCGTGTGCGAGCTTGTTTAACTCGCTCCGACAAATATTGATTGCGTTGTTCTGAAAACATGGTGTAACCAGAAATATCCATAGTTGTACGATTACCACCAATATCTAAACCAATAAAATGCGGAGCAAGTAACACAATTGGGCGCTGCTTATAATATTTTTCAAAATTCGCAAACCCACGGTATTTGATTAAACGCCGCATGCGAAATTTGCTCGCGCCAAATAATAAACCATAATCCAAGCCAATAATAAATAACTCGGCAAAGTGTTGGCGTAAGATTTTTTGTTTCTCTGCTAGACTTTTTTCTGGAAAACACAAATTCAAATTAACCATACCGATATGACGGCGCTTAGACATTAGAGCATAAGCGATTAACCCCATCCCAGTACCCAGTGCGCGAGTTAGCGGCATTGGCAATAAACTAATTAAACGTAAAACCCAAATTCCAAGACTGATTAGAAATTTATTGAGCATTGATTACCTTTTTACAAATGAGTGAAAGAAGGTAGTTGATGCTAATAACTAACGAATCACAGGTTTAAAACTAGCTGATGCTAGGCGTCTGGTTTTGGCTTTGCCTTCTCTGGATGACGAAAACGATCATACGACCAATAATATTGTTCGGGAGCCTCACGCACTAAGCTTTCAATTGCAGCATAGAGTTCTTGCATAATATCGTGCGTTTCGTCATTACTCGGTTTAAATGGAATACATTTAGAACTAAAGCCAGTTTTCGTGCGTAAGCTTTGCACAATTACCGCATGCGTATTTGGCATTTGGCAAATTTTAGCCGCTAATGACGTCGCATAGACATCTTGTCCAAAAAATTTCACCCATTCACCATCACCGCCCGATGCTACATTATCGGGTAAAATACCTAAACAACCACCATTTTTCAGATGTTTGATTAAACTCAAGACACCTTTACGCGTGGTGGGTACTGGGGTAATATTAGTTTCAGTGCGTCCAGTTAACATAATTTCTTCAATTACTGGATCTTTAGATGGTTTGTACAAAATTTGAATGTCCATTGGCAAATGATACGCAAAATATTTGACCGCAACTTCAAAATTCCCAATATGTGGCGTCAAAAAAACCACATTTTGCCCAGACTCTAAGAGGCGTTTTACCACATAGAAACTCTCATCAACACTCGATAATTTATCGATTAGCTTACGATCTTTGCGCCAAGCAATTAATGCCGCCTCAGCTAAAGTCATGCCAAGAGCTTTTGCGGTATCACGAGTCATTTGCTCAACGGTTTCAGGCGTCGCTAAACCCGTAATCAGCAAATTATGTGGTAAACGTTTGGCAGATTTATTCGAAAAATGCAGCGAAATTAGACCAATATTGGCACCAAGCCAGCGAATTGCGCTCAACGGCAACTGAGACAACAACCAGAGCAAACTGTTAATGATGATTTTTTTCATAGGCTTTTATAATTTTAATCCAGTTAAAATAGCCCTTGATTTTACCATAGGTAATTACGCCACATTACGTGTAATTAACGCTAATTTAATGTGTTACTCTGAAATGCTATAACAGATTAAAATAATTACCTAATTCTGTATTCAATAATGAATATTATGCTTGATGTAGTATTCTAACGACACCAGTATATTACGAATTAGTGCCCATGTTATAATGGTATGAAGATATTTGTATAGCAACACAAACAATAAATAATTATAGGATAAACTAATACAAAGAGCTAAAAGTCTAAGAAAGTTTATTTCTAAGTTAGCAAATGTCCGAAAACTTAGACATTTATTCTATCTTATCTGTGCTAAAATCGGGAATTAGGATTTTGTTAACACCGTTATTACACGCAAATAAAGCTACGTGTCTCTTAACAAGATGTCTATATACCAAAGTGCTTTAACTAACCTATTTCGGGAGGATTCAAATGCGTAAATTATTACTACCATTGTTACTAGTTTCTGGTTTTGCAATTGCCAGTGACTTGGATATGAATAATTTAACTTGTGGAGATCTAAAAATCAACTCTGCAACAACGTTGAAACAAGTGCAGGATAAGTGTGCGGTACACAGTCAAGCCATGATTACCGATGGTTTATACTTAGGAATGTACGAAGTAAAATTCACTAATTCAGCGACCAACGAAAAAGTTACTTGTGATTTTCCTCGTCAAGAACCAACTCAAGTGGTAAATGGCTGTCGTTAATCGCTAGTTAAATTTTTTTAAATTTATCTAGAAATAATCATTTAGTTTAGTTAGTTATGGAGGACTATTATGCGTAAGTTATTACTGAGTTTATTAATGTTGCCAATGATTTCATTTGCAAGTGACTCATTGGATATGAGTAATTTAAAATGTGGGAAATTACAAATCTATTCTTCAACTACTCTACAAGAAGTTCAAGACAGTTGTTTGATTCGTCGACAATATCCACACACTAAAGCTATTGCGGAAACCAAACAGGATTTTGATTGGATTGATAGATTTCCAAAGTTATATGAAGTGCAATTCTTTGCAACCACTCCAGCTAAAAACAACCTAGTACGTTGCGACTTTGAAAGTCAAGATCCTAAAGCTGCGCTAGTTGGATGTCGTTAATTTAACAGAGGGTTAATTTAAAATTAATTTATTAAATTAACCCTCCGTAGATTGTTAAGCCCCTGATAAAATCAATTATCAGGGGCTTAATTTATTCTAAATCAGTCAAATTTAATATGTGTTAACTAACCAAACATAATTCGACTACCCAAGATAATGAAGATGAAGCCAACTAAGATATTAATAATCCGCTCTTTCTTCAAATATGCATCCTGTACCTTAGAATAGCTAAAAATTACACTAACCACACTAAACCATAATAACGCCATTATAGCTTGCCCAATTACAATCGCAGCATTTGTCGCCAAATTTGGATGTTGTTGTTCGGTATAAGTTAAAATTGCGGTCGATAAGGTGTATAGTTTTGGATTTAATAAATTAGTTAGTAAACCATTTTTAAAATACAGCCATAATTGCGCACCGCTTTGGTGCTGCCCAGAAATATGTTGATGTTGAGTTTTATTCCGTATGCTCATAAAACCAATATAAACTAAATAAGCACCACAAATCAAGCTAAATAAGCTTTTAATTAAATGATAACTAAAAAGAATTTTTAGTCCAAACATTACCAATGTAAACGAGAGTAAACAACCACACGCAACACCAAGAGCTGAAATTAGACCAGACGTTTGACCATAACGTAGTGAATTACGCAAGACCATCACAAAATCAGGGCCAGGTGAAATCACGGCTAAGAATAATACAAACAAGGTTTTTATTAATAATTCAAAATCAATTAACATTTTTTTCCTTTATTTAACGCTAGCTTCTTTATGCTGCTGTGGCTTAAATAAGCAATGAAATAATATTCCACCACAAAGCACACATAAACTACCAACTAAAATTGGTAAACGAGGATGGTGACTTGCCATATAACCAGCTAAAATGGCTGGTATCGCTTGTGCAAGAGCATTCGCACTTGAGCTAATCCCCATGGCTTCACCCCGAATATTGGCAGGAGTAACGCGGGTAATTAGAGCAGCGCTAAACGCAAAGGTTAAAGCATTGCATGAAGCCATAATTGGCGGTAGATAATAAATCCACTCAACATGATTAATTGGAATAAGGTAATAACCTAACAGACAAAGCGCGGTTCCAAAAAACGAAACGCGTAATACTTTATAATCAGCAATCTTACCCGAAAGTCGCCTAACCAGTAATCCTTGCGCTAAAATAATCATAATTCCAATATACGCAAAATAATTACCAATATGCCCTTGCGTAAAGCCAAATTGCTCCGCAAGAATTACCCCCCAGAAAGTTGTATAAAACGTAAATCCCGCATTAAAGAGAAAGGTTGCTGGAATAATATTTTTTAATCCACTTGAGGTAAAAGCTTTAATTATATTGTGAATGGGCTTGGTAATATCAATTCTTTTATCACTGCGAATTTTAAGCGTTTCAGGCAAAAATTTAAGCACTAGCATAACATTAATTACACTCAAACCAGCTGCAAACCAAAATGGTGTTGCCACATCAAACCAGCTGACTAGCCCAGCATCAGACAATTTACCACCGATAAATGGCCCAATAATAAAACCTAAACCAAATGCCATGCCAATTAAACCAAAATTTTTGGCACGATTTTGCGGACTGCTAATATCGCCAATTACCGCCTGAGCAACTGAAATATTTCCACCCGAAGCACCATCCAAAGCCCGTGCAATGAACATTAGTGGAATATTTTTACTAATAACCCCAATTGCAAATAAAACATATGAACAAGCGGTGCCACTAATTGATAACGCTAAAACTCTGCGCCGCCCAAAACGATCGGCTAATTGACCTAAGATTGGTGAACAAAAAAATTGCGCTAAAGGAAAGCTGGTCATTAACCAACCCAGCATGATAAAACCTTCCGCAGCGCTCCAACTATCAGGCGTTACGCGAAAAGGTGAATTAGGTACAACCAACATTGGAAAAACTGGAATTAAGATCCCAATTCCTAGCATATCGATTAAAATCGTTAAAAATATAGTCCATAAGATTTTTTTATTAGTGTTTGTTGCTGGCATAACGTAAACTTCCTCTTTAAGAGGGATAGATTATAACATAAGCACCTCTAAAGATTTTTTTGCGATTGATTTAGTAAAGTTATTGACTAAATGTTACACATAAATCACAAACCAGAAGTACAATAGCCTCAAGGTTAATTAGATTTAACAAATAACAGTCTGATATATTCTAATTAACTCTCCCAATATAAATTAGAGGTCAATTACTATGAAACATAAACCAGTTGTAATTTTTGATATTGATGGCACTCTTGCAGATATTTCTCATCGACGACACTTTGTTGAAGGTAAAAAGAAAAACTGGGCGAAATTTAATCAAGCTATGATTAATGACACTCCTAAAACCGCAATTGTGGCCTTATACCAAGCACTCTGGGATAAATATTATGTGATCATTGTTTCCGGACGCACTGATGACTTTCGCCCACAAACTGAGGCGTGGTTTAAACAATGGAATATTCCAATTAATGAAATTCACATGCGCCGTTTTGGCGATTATCGCGCGGATAATCTGATCAAAGAAGAAATTTTGCAGCAACTCCAACGTAAAGGTTACCAAATTCAATTCGTCGTCGATGATCGCGATAGCGTTGTTGCAATGTGGCGCGAGCATGGAATCACGTGCTTACAATGTGATTATGGCGATTTTTAATTCATTGCACTCAATTACTAACTTGACTATTTATCCCATATGCACTAGAATATTCTATGTTTAGATTTATCAAGTAATTAGATTCGCGCTACTACTTATTTTAAAGGAATACAAATGTCTCAAGCAATTACTCTATATACCAACCCAATGTCACGCGGACGGATCGTTCGTTGGATGCTCGAAGAACTAGGCGTAAGCTACGAAACCAAGCTTCTTGATTATGCAACGAGCATGAAATCGGCTGAATATCTAGCGATTAACCCCATGGGTAAAGTTCCAGCTCTGCAACATGGCACAACGATCATTACCGAAACCCCCGCAATTTGCGCATATTTGGCAGAAACTTTTAAAGACGCAGGCTTAGCACCACAAAACGATGCCGAACGTGGCGCTTATTATCGCTGGTTGTTTTTTGCAGCTGGTCCATTAGAACTAGCACTAAGTTTCCGAATGTTAAAATTTAAAGTAACTGCAGAGCATGAAAAATCGCTTGGCTGCGGTAATCCACAAGCCACTTTGGATGTATTAGCTCAAATAGTTAGCTCAAATCGATATATTTGTGGTGAACGTTTTACTGCTGCTGATGTTTACGTTGGATCACACCTCAGCTTTGGAACACGATTTGGAATATTTGAAGAACGTCCTGAATTCACCGCCTATCTGGAACGAGTACTTAATCGTCCGGCTAAATTAAAAGCCGATGAAATTGATAACCTACTCATGAATAAATAACACAATCACTGCCGCTCAAGGTTATTTTGGGCGGCAAAATTAACTTTCCACGACTTATTTTCAATTAATTCCAGCATGTTACATTTTATCTACACACACAATATTCAAACATAACATATAGTTACCACCAAAACATTAACGTCACTCGCAAAATAAATGGATTTAAATGTAAATTAATTTGACAAATAGTTCAAAATAAACTTGACACTCAATGGTGCGTTGCACCATAATAGAGCCTTGAAAAACATTTAACTGCATCTGCAGTCAAATTACACAAATTTATTTGGAGAAAATACCATGTTTAAAAATACACAATTTACAGCTCTTAACGATATGTTCAAAAATAAAAACTTTACTTCTATGACTGATTTTTGCAAAAATCCACAATTTGTAGCAATGAATGCTCAATGCACTAAAATGATGGAAACTTATGTAACTTTAGCTAATGTAGCTCTTGATAGCTGCAAACAAGTTGCTTTCATTCAATGTGAATCAGTTCGTAAATTCATGGACAACTCATCAGCAACAATGAAAAACATTATGTCTATGACTAACCCAACTGAAATGAACCAACAAGTTAAATCTTTCACTGCTACTTCAGTAGAATCAAGTATCGCTAACACTCAAGAAATCATTGATGTTATGACTAGCTCTAAAGCGGCATTTAACGATACTACTGCATCAACAATTAAAGATGCTCAAGAATCATTGGTTAAATCAGTTGATCAAATGTCAAATGTTAGCCCAGCTTTCTCTAAAGCAGCCAGCGAATCATTACAAAACATAATTACAACCTCTAATCAAGCGGCTGATAGCATGTCTAAAGTTTCTGCACAAGTTTCTGAACTTGCAACTAAAAACTTTGAATCTGCAACTCAAGCTACTTTGAAAACAGTAAAAAAAGCTACGGCTGCAACTGTTAAAGAAACTCCTGTAACTAAATAAGTTGCCCGTTGTTTCCTGAAAACCACTAGATAATCTAGTGGTTTTTTATTACAGGTTAAGTTAACTGTTTTCCTGAATAACAAACTTACACCACTCAACATCCTCAATTAACCGTTGATTTTACAAATCATCGTTTGTAAATCAGTCCATCTATTGATCTTAGTACCATCACAAATTCTGACATTTACCATGGAACGCTAAAAATACCAATTGAAACCAATATTTTTCTCATTTTGAATCCCTAATAACCTATTTAAAGGCTAATCGCATCCGCCTGATACTTTAAAATATCCCCTGGCTGACAATCTAGCGCACGACAAATTTCATTTAAAGTTTCAAAGCGGATCGCTTTAGCTTTTCCTGTTTTCAAAATTGATAAATTCTGAATCGTAATTCCCACCGCTTGCGCTAAATCCTGCAACTTCATTTTACGTCGTGCCAACATCACATCTAGTTCAATTATAATCGCCATTTTGCTCACCCACTTAAATAGTTAAATTACGTTCTTCATCGATCTCATGTCCAATCCGCATTACGTAGGCAATCACAATTAAGCTAGCTCCACCAATAATTGCAGTTAAATTACCCCCACCAAAGCCAAAAGCAATAAAACGTTGACCGACTGGATAATTTATTGAAACCGCTAACGAAAATAATATTTGGCTAACTGGCTGCAATAAAAGCGCGCTAAATAAACAAACATAACCTAACCGACTATAAATTTTAGCATTTGAAACCGTAAAAATATCACCCAGTGCGTAATTTTTGAAGAGTTTAATTAACCAAACCAAACTCAGCACAAACGGTAACAAATTAAAAAATGAGCCAACTAAACCAATTAACTTATTATTCCATATAAACACATTCACCTGATCAGCTTTAATAAAGCCACCAATTGATGGTGATAAAATACTCTTACTTAGAATATTATCTGGGAATAACCAGCTCAGTAACGTGATAACAGGAATAAGTATCACCAAAATACGTAGCAACAATAAAGCCCGCAAACTAACCCGTTTTAATTTTTCATGCATAACATAATCCCTTTAAAATAGTTATTGAATAAATTAAGTACCGAATAGTAGCATGTGGAATTATTTAATGTCAACCATTATTTATCGTTTATCAATAAATAATTAGTAAATAACAACCAATATAACTCAAACAAAACCAACCATGCCATATTCACTCACTCCATCTAGCCGCAGATTTAAAACCAACAAAATGTAGCCCCATAATTTCAAGCTAACTGACGTAAAAACCAAGTCATCACGCTACCAGAAACTATATTTTATCGAGTTCCTAAGCATAATTTTTACCACCACCAAATACAAATCTTTAATTCAATACAGCCCAACATGTTAAAATTAAAGGTTAAACCAATTTATTCAAATAGAGGAAAAATATGCAAGTAAATCAAATTCGTCAAAAATTCTTAGACTTCTTCAAAAGCAAAGGCCACGAAATAGTCAAATCAAGCTCATTAATTCCTCATGACGACCCAACACTCTTATTTACCAATGCAGGAATGAATCAATTTAAAGATACTTTTCTCGGTTTAGAAAAACGCGATTATACACGCGCAACCACCTCGCAAAAATGCGTTCGTGCTGGCGGTAAACATAACGATTTAGAAAATGTCGGCTATACCGCACGCCATCATACCTTTTTTGAAATGTTAGGTAACTTTAGCTTTGGCGATTATTTCAAAACCGATGCAATTAAGTACGCGTGGGAATTTCTTACCTCTAGCGAATGGTTAAATTTACCCAAAGAAAAACTCTACGTTACGGTTTATCATACTGACGATGAAGCCTTCGATATTTGGCATAAAGAAATTGGTTTAGCTGCCGAACGGATTATTCGGATTGGTGATAAAGCCTCTGGTGGCTCAGATAATTTCTGGCAAATGGGTGACACAGGTCCCTGCGGTCCATGCAGTGAAATTTTCTACGATCACGGTGCGGATATTTGGGGCGGGCTACCTGGCACACCTGAAGAAGATGGCGATCGTTTTATCGAAATTTGGAATAACGTCTTCATGCAATTCAATCGTGATGAAACTGGCAAATTAAACTTATTACCTAAGCCATCAGTTGATACAGGCATGGGAATTGAACGTATTTCAGCCGTTCTACAAAATGTTCATAGCAACTATGAAATTGATTTATTTGTTAAATTAATCGATACCGCCGCACAAATTACACATACTACTGACAAAACTAACGCCTCGCTAAAAGTATTAGCCGATCATATTCGTTCGGTAGCTTTCCTGATTGCCGATGGTGCATTACCTTCAAATGAAGGACGTGGTTACGTGGTACGCCGGATTATTCGCCGCGCAATTCGCCATGGCTACAAATTAGGTCGTCGTGAACCATTTTTCAATCAATTAGTTGCAACCCTAGTTAGCGAAATGGGCGATGCTTATCCTGAATTAATTTTGAATAAAGAGTTGATTGAAAAAATTATTTTCCAAGAAGAAGAGCGTTTCTTCCAAACGATTGATAATGGCATGACCTTGTTAAATGATGCAATTTTAAAAAGCAATACCACTTCAAAAAACCAGCCAACTGAACACAAATTATTAGCTGGTGATGTGGCCTTTAAACTTTACGATACTTACGGTTTTCCACTTGATTTAACTCAAGATGTTTGCCGTGAACATGACATTAATGTCGATATTGATGGCTACGAAATTTGCATGACGCGCCAACGCGAAATGGCAAAAGCAGCTGGTAAATTCAAAATAGCTGGATCATTAGAATACTCTGGTTGTGAGACTGAATTCTTCGGTTATGACGAAAACTCTTGTGCCGCCAAAGTAGTTGCACTCTATCGTGATGGTGTTGCGGTAACTCAATTAATTGCTGGTGACGAAGGCATTATCGTTTTAGATAAGAGCGTGTTTTATGCGGAATCTGGTGGACAAACTGGCGATACTGGAACTATCGTCGTTGATGGTGGCGTAAGCTGTTTATTTGCAGTTGAAGATACTCAAAAAATTCGCGCAGCCGTACACGGACATAGCGGTAAATTAACCCATGGTTCATTAAAAATTGGTGATGAAGTAATTGCAACCCTTGATTTACATCAACGCATTGCCACCGCGCGCAATCATTCGGTAACCCATCTATTACATAAAGCGTTACATGAAGTAATTGGCACGCATGCGACGCAAAAAGGTTCATTAGTGAGCAGTGACTTAACTCGTTTTGATTTCGCCAATGATAAAGGCTTGACTCAAGCTCAAATTAATGAAATTGAACGTATTGTAAATCACGTCATCATGCAAAATTATGAAGTTGCCATTGATGAAATGAGCTATGATGAAGCAATTAAAACTGGCGCGATGGCTTTATTTGGTGAAAAATATACCAATGACGTTCGCGTGGTTAAAATGGGTGAATTCTCCACCGAATTATGCGGTGGAACTCATGTAATTCAAACTGGTGATATTGGCTTTTTCACGATCACGAGCGAGGGTGGAATTGCTAACGGTGTCCGTCGGATTGAAGCCATTACTGGTGAAGCCGCATTATTACGCATGCAGCAAAATATGGCGGTGCTGGATATTGCACGCGATAAACTCAAGGCACAAAGCAATGATTTACTCAATATTAAAATCGATGCAGTATTAGCCGATAATAAAGCGCAAAATAAAGAAATTGCCGAACTTAAAGCTAAATTAGCCACTTACCAAGCGGAAGCGTTATTAAATCAAGCCACTACCTTGGCAAATGGCGCTAAATTATTAGTTTTACGTCTTGATGGACTTGAAAGTAAAGCTTTAGTAGAACTTGCTGAAAAAATTAAAGACAAATTAGTCAGCGGAATTGTAGTGATTGGAGCAGTTAATGCCGAGCGGGTTAATTTAGTCGCAGGTGTCACCAAAGACTTAATTAATCAATATAAAGCTGGTGAAATTATCGCTAAACTCGCCGTGACAGTTGGCGGTAAAGGTGGCGGTCGCCCAGATATGGCTCAAGCTGGCGGCAGTGAAACTCACAAACTTGATGAAGCTTTAGCTCAAGCCAAAGCGCTAGTTTAATTTAAAAATTACTTTAATGATCTGCGCCGCAAATAATGGACAGCTGCGGTAAAATATCTAGCTAAACTAAAAAGGGTATCGATATTCAATCGGTACCCTTTTTATTAATTTGGACTGTATGCACTATCATTATTATTACAAAAATAGATAAGTTTTTATTATAGATCTTACATTTTGCTATATTTAGTTTTGTTATTTCATGTAATAATAAACATGCCTGATCAGTAATAAATACAAATGACTTTCTTTATACTAACCACTGATATAACATAAATAATGCCTAGGCTTTTTTAATTCGATGGATCTAAATGGCTTTCCACAATACTAATAACTTGATGTGGTCTTAGTTTAGTGGTATTAATTGTTACATCACTAACCATCTCATACAACTCACGCCGAGTATTATATAACTCTTCAACCTTTTTCTTTAAATCTTGATTAGCTAAAAGTGGTCGCTTATTTGGAGAACGAGCTAAACGTTCAACAATAACATCTAAATCCGCAATTAACTGAATTACCAAATTATTATTCCGCGCAATTACATGGCGGTTTTCTGCGCGAATAACGCACCCCCCACCCAAAGAGAGCACATAATCATCATAATTATTAATTACTTGATTTAAAGCTTCTGATTCTCGTTCACGAAAACCATTTTCCCCCTCTAATTCAAAAATTGTGGGAATATCAACACCACAGGAGGTTTCAATGAATTTGTCTAAATCAATAAATTTACGATTAAGACTATCCGCAAGGAATTTACCAATTGTGGTTTTACCCACCCCTGTAATTCCGACTATAATTATATTTTTAATTGTCATTTTCTAAACTATTCGCAATAATTCGTGGAGTAATAAAAATTAAGAGTTCTTTTTTGTTATTCTTTGTCACTTGATTTTTGAATAACCAACCCAAATATGGGATATCACCTAAACCAGGTATTTGTTGTTGAACTTGTTGTTGATCATCAACATAAATACCACCAACTAAAATTGTTGACCCATCCTTAACTCGTATCTGAGTGGTAACGCTATTAGTATCAATGGCAGGAGTTCCCTGTACTGACAAGCTACTTGGGGTATTTTTCTGAATATTTACATTCAAAGAAATATAACCATCATCGGTAATTTGTGGGGTTACCTGTAAAGAAAGCGTCGCGTTAATAAAGGCCACATTGGTATTTCCAGCACTAGAGGCTTGTTGATATGGAATTTGAACCCCTTGCTGGATATTTGCGGCTTGATAATTCGAGGTCATAACTTTAGGGCTCGAAATTGTACGCCCCTCGCTTTGTAACTCCAATGCATCTACCTCAAGACCAATCAGCGTATTGCTATTTGGAGCAAAGATAGCCGACATTGAACCAGTAGTTGCCACACCCATATCTGAATTTACAAAACTTTTAGGATCAGCACTAACTGCATTAATTCCAGTTTGATTAATTGTTACACCATTTTCTAAAGTATTTGAATAAGTTAAACTACCACCAACTCCAGCTAACAACAAACGTGTACCCAAATCTCGTTCAAAATTACTATTCGCTTCAACAATTCTAGCTTCAATTAAAACTTGCGTAACTGGAATATCTAATTTACTAATTAAATCTCTCATATCTCTCAAACGCGATGGGGTATCATTTATAATTAAAGTGTTCGTTCGTGTATCAACTAATATACTACCACGTGGCGAGAGTAAACTTCCTGAGCCCCCCATTGTCAAACTAGCGGTGGATGCTGCTGCGGCACCACCAGCCGCATTAGCTGCGCTTGGATTCGGTAAAACAGGCGCTGTTGCAGCGGCACCACCTTGTTGTTGTAACATGGTTTGAACTGTGGTGGCCTGCGCATATTTTAAGCGTATAGTTGCACTATCTATCGGTTCGACAGCTTCCTGCGCCCGATCACTATCTTGCTGAATTTTACTTAAAGCTGACATTTCTGAAGCTGGTGCAATCCGAATTACATTACCATCGCGCTTCATCCCCAAGCCTTTGGAATTTAAAATGATTTGTAGCGCTTGATCCCATGGTACATTATCCAATTTAAGCGACATCGTTCCGCTAACACCATCACTAACTAAGATATTATAACCACTAAAATCAGCTAATAATTGTAATAACGCTCTTACATCAATATTTTGAAAATTAAACGAGATACGATCTGATTTACTCTGACTATTTAAATTAGGAATATGACTAGAACTATTCTCAGATTGACTTAAATTACGCACATTAATAATTAATTTACCTTGTAATTGATAAAGTGCATAATCCCACGACCCACGATTTATAATACTAATTTTTAATTGATTATTCCCACCACTGCTATCAATATACTTTATTGGTGTATCAAAATCAGTAGTGTCAATCCGTTTAATTAATTTCTGCGGGTAAGCCACCGCATTCAATGATAGAAGTAATTTTTCCCCAGCGCGTTCATCTTTGACCTTAATTTGACTATCTCCAGTATATGGAATCTCAATTACACCACCCCCATTATCATCGCGAGTAAATTTAATATCGCTAATTTGAAGCACACCACTATTGGCTTTATTAGTTTGACTAAGTCCAACAACACCAATGTTTTCTTTTGTAATCGAAGAGCTTGCGGTTTGATCAGAAAATACAAAATCAATCGTTTGATTATTTTGAGCGATTTGATATTTATAATTGGCCCCACCAATCAATAAAACTCTGGTGCGAGTTCCAACACTAACTATTTCCACTTGGCGAATATAACCACTACTGAACGCAAACTGGCTATGATTAGTTGCATTCGTAATGCTAAAGAAATCTACAATTAAATCATTTCCAGCCGCAAAAACCCGTGGCATTGCTGATTGTGCATCAAAAGCAAAGCTAATAACTTGCTCTTTAGCTTTTAAATTATTATCAATTTTATTTAATGACAATGCATTAACTAAGCTTAGATTCAGTGATAGTATAATCAATAAGAAAATTTTTTTCATTTTATTTGCAATTTCGGTAATTTTTTATTTTTAGATTCATTTAATTGTAAGGATATTTTCTTATCATACGTACGTTCGCCTTCAACTTGCCGCTCGATAATTTCGAGTGAAGTCTTATTTATCGCCACAACTTTTCCATTTTGAATCGTGTCGCCAACTTTTACCCGTAATGTTTCATAAGGCGTTTTAATAAACGCATAATCAATTTTTGCATAATTTAAAAACCCAACCATTTGCAGCTGACTTAAATTATATTGCTGCAAATAGTTTTCATCACCTGAGTCAGCAACACGCCCTGCATCAAACAAATTATTATCTCCAAGCATCCGATATGAGGTATTACTTAATTGATAAACAGGTAATTTTGGTATAGTTTGTGGAACAGGTCTTTGATTAAGCTCATTAATTAATTGCTCAAGATCTATAACCTCAGCAAACGCAGTGCCTAACATCAGTAACAAACCTAATAATAACTTTGAAATCATCAAGTTAACTACTATAAAAAATGGTTATTGATAACGTTATACCAACCTTAGTTTCATCAATTCGGCTAATCCGTACATCATCAATTTTTAAAACTCGAGGAAATTGAGCCAATAAAAAAATAAACTTAGTGAAATCAACATAACTTGCCGCTGCCGTTAAATTAAACATCTTGGTTTTCATTTTACCACTATTTAATAGAGCGCCTTTAACCCCAACACTATTTTCTTGAGCACTCGGTACAAAACTACTAATTGTAACATTTGAGTTCTCCGCCAATTGATTAATTTGAATTAATAAATCAGGAATGGCATCTGATGATGGAAATTGTAAATTTACCAATTGCTCCAATTGATTTAATTCAGTAATCTTACTTTTATATAATGGAATACTTTTTACTAAAATATACTTGTCCTTTAAATCTTCTTTCAAGGTTGTTTCTTCTTGAATTAATTGATTTAATTTATCTGCTTGTTCAATTGTATAATTATTATAAATAAAATAACTTAATAAAAGTATTATTACTATTATTATTGGCAAAATAATTGCCAGTCCCCACAAATAAAATGGCTTAACTTTTAATTTATTTACTGATGCCATTGGATTCTGTTTCTGCGACTAAAAATGGTTTAACGCTTGCGCTGATTACAAAATTGTATGTATTTCCATCGCCAGTTGAATTAGATTTTAATACAGGCATTTGAAAAATACCTTGACTCTCGCGTAATTTATCCAATAAATCTGCAATGTATAATGGACCTGCCGCCACTCCATTAAAATCAACTTGTGCTTGTTGATAGGTTAAGGCTGTAAAATAAATACGTTTCGGTGTTATTTTGTCAACTTGTTGAAAAAATGCAACCATATCATCACGTTGTGCATCAATATCTTTAATTAGATTGATTTTATTACTTATTTGTTGACGACGTTGATTAAAATCACGAATTGGCTTTAATTGATTATCTAAAATATTTATATGCGTAATCAAAAACGAATTTCTGGTCTGTTGATACATTATTTTAATTTGTAAATAACCATAAATCATTACATTTACTAATAAGGCAATAACCACACCAACAACCAAGAGTAAATAGATTCTTAGCTTTTTATAATAATTCTCTTGTGCACGATAATTATATAAATTAACTCTAGCCAATTTGTTGCCCCCACATAGCCAAAGACATTGCAGGTATTAGCCGAATTAAATCACTTCGTGCAATATTTTTATTTAGTGTTGAGATAAATTCATCTGCGTAATAAACTTTAACGTGTTGTAGATTACTAATTTTCCTCAATACACCAGGGATTAGTGAGTTACCACCCATCAAATAAATATCATAATCTGTAGATAAAGAAATTTTCTTCTCAACCAATAAGTTAGACTTAACTAATTGCAGCAACTTATTAACATCTGCTACGATTACATCGGTCAACTCATTAGGATTAATTTTATTTTGATTTATTAAATCAACTAAAAAATTATTAATATCAATTATATCTTTTAAAGCCACGTCTTTGGCAGAGTTTAATATAGCATTTTCTATATATGAATAATAATCCACATTAATTTCATTAAAATAAACATGTCGCTGCTTTTCAAACGCATATGCGCGAATCCGAGTAAGCCCAATATCAACTAAAATCATTTGTTTACTAAATTGTTGGCGGTTTAATAATTTATCAAACAAATATTGAATTGCAAAAGGTTCAACATCAATAGCAGAAATACTTATATCAGCAATTTGCGCAACAGCTTGATACTCTTCAATTTTTTCTTTTTTAGCAACTATAACCAAAATATTTTGTTCATTTAAATGTTCTTGCGTAATTACATAATCAAAATCAATGTCATCTGTATCTAATTCTTGAATTAACTGTTTAAGAACAAAGTTATCTAATTCATATTTAGTCTTAAATTTTGGCGTAACCATATCTTTAATAATTACCGCATTATACGGGATTGCAATTGCTATTTGAGTATATTTAGAATTTAATAATTGCCATTGACTAAGAATAATTTCTGAAACTTGCTCAATGTTATTTATAACACCATGAACAACTAAATTTTTTGCAACAGCTTTTATACTATAACTAGAAATTTTTAATGAGTCTTTACATAACTCCACCATTTTAATTGAAGCAGAACCAATATCAACACCAACACAAGGTGGTGTTTCATAACCTAAAAATACTTTTTTCAATATTTGAAATAATTTTATAATATGTTTCATCTTACCTTAGCTATTAAAAATAGCCAAGCGGATGCTTGGCTATTTCATAAAGTAATTTATCTATTACTTAGCAGCAGAAGCTTCTGGAGCAGATGCTTCAACAACAGGAGCAGATGCTTCTGGAGCAGATGCTTCAACAGCAGGAGCAGATGCTGCTGCTGCAGGAGCAGATGCTTCTGTAGCAGAAGCGTTAGCTGATGCAGAACCCGCATCATGTGAACATGCAGCCAAAGACAAACCAGCAACTAAAACAACTAATAATTTTTTCATATTTTTACCTTTCAAATTAAATTTTTGTGTATCTTAAATAATACCTTACCAATTATTGTAACATAGGTACTTCATTTTTCGCAAAATTAAATTCACCTACATTACAATAAATTTTAACTGCGTCGCGATTGTTTATGTAAATAATCAACAGCTTTTAATTGCGCAATAATCATCTCAAGCGCGGCATATGCTTTAACATCATCACGATCCATACTTGCTGCAGAGCGTTTAAGTCGCTCTTCTGCAATACGTTTCTCTTCCAACAGTTTGGCTTGATCTAAGCTATCAGTACGCTCTACCACATCAGCAAGAACCGTAACCTTGTTACCTTGAACCTCCAAAAAACCACCAGAAATAACATAAACTAAATGCATTTCTTTTTGTGGTAATTTGACACGGATCAATCCAGGATTAAGCTTAGTAATTAATGGAATATGGCGCGGATAAATACCAATTTCCCCTTCTGAGCCAGGAGCTATAACAAACTCCACCTCACCAGAAAAAATTTGTTCTTCCGAACTAACCAAATCGACTTGCATCGTAGTCATAATGCCCCCATTATTTCAATTTTTTAGCTTGTTCTACTGCTTCTTCGATTGAACCAACCATATAGAATGCTTGCTCTGGTAAATGGTCATATTGTCCATCTAAAATAGCTTTGAACGCACTAATTGTATCTTTTAGTGGTACATATTTACCAGAAGAACCAGTAAATACTTCGGCCACAAAGAACGGTTGAGACAAGAAACGTTGAATTTTACGCGCACGAGTAACAATTAATTTATCTTCATCAGATAATTCATCCATACCCAAAATTGCAATAATATCACGCAACTCTTTATATTTTTGCAAAGTCATCTGCACGCCACGCGCAACATTATAATGTTCTTCACCAACCACTAACGGATCTAATTGACGCGATGTTGAATCAAGTGGATCTACCGCAGGGTAAATACCTAATGATGCAATATCACGACTTAATACAACAGTTGCGTCCAAATGGGCAAAGGTTGTAGCTGGAGATGGATCTGTTAAATCATCGGCAGGCACATATACCGCTTGAATCGAAGTAATCGATCCAGTTTTAGTTGATGCTACACGCTCTTGAAATTTACCCATTTCCTCAGCTAATGTTGGTTGATAACCCACCGCTGATGGCATACGACCAAGTAAAGCAGATACCTCAGTTCCTGCTAAAGTGTAACGATAAATATTATCTACAAACAATAATACATCTTTACCTTCATTACGGAATTCTTCAGCAATTGTCAATCCAGTCAAGGCTACACGTAAACGGTTTCCTGGAGGCTCATTCATTTGACCATAAACTAAGGAAACTTTATCCAAGACATTCGATTCTTTCATTTCATGGTAGAAGTCATTACCCTCACGAGTACGTTCACCAACACCAGTAAATACTGAATAACCACTATGTTCAATCGCAATATTACGGATTAACTCCATCATATTTACAGTTTTACCAACCCCAGCACCACCAAATAAACCAACCTTACCACCTTTTGCAAATGGGCAAAGTAAGTCAATCACTTTAATACCAGTTTCTAATAATTCAGTAGTTTGCGAAATTTCATCGAATTTAGGTGCAGATTGATGAATAGCACGACGCAATTCAGTAGGAACTGGGCCCATTTCATCAATTGGATTACCTAATACATCCATAATTCGACCAAGTGTTGCTGTTCCAACAGGAACAGAAATAGGTGCGCCAGTATTAACTACACCTAAACCACGTTGTAAACCATCTGAACTACCCATTGCGATTGTACGCACAACGCCGTCACCCAATTGTTGTTGTACTTCTAATACCAAACTACCACCAGTAGCTAATTTTAATGCATCATAAATTTTTGGAACGTCATTACGTGAAAACTCCACATCGACAACGGCACCAATAATTTGGACGATTTTTCCTTGTACCATATTTTGTATTCCTACAAAAAGTTACTAAACTGCTGCAGCACCAGAACAGATTTCTGATAATTCTTTCGTAATTGCAGCTTGACGAGATTTATTATATGCCAAACTTAACTCGTGAATTGCTTCACCAGCATTATCTGTTGCAGAACGCATTGCAATCATTCGCGCGGCTTGCTCAGCTGCCATATTATCAGCTACGCATTGATAAATAACCGATTCAATATAACGACGAACTAATTGATCCAATACTTCTTCAGCAGATGGCTCATACAAATAATCCCACGGCATTTTACTGTCTAATTTTAGATCTCGATCGCTCAACGGTAAAATTTGTTCAAAAATTGGTTGCTGTTTCATGGTATTTACAAATTGAGAGTAAATTACATAAACCGCATCTAATTTTTGTTCATAAAATCCTCTGAAAATACCCGTCAATGGACCAATCAATTTTTCCATTTTCGGAATATCACCAAGACCAACTGCCGAGCTAACCAGATTTGTTTTTAAGCGTTTTGCAGCGACTAAGCCTTTTTGACCTAAAGTACTAACTTCAACTTCAACTCCATGGCTAGTATATTCACGCAGCTTCTCATTAAAAAGTTTTACTGCATTTGTATTTAAACCGCCACACAAACCTTTATCAGCTGTTATTAGTATAATACCAACTCGCTTGATCTCTTTAGGATCGCGTAAAAATGGCGAAGTTAATCTAGCACTAGGATTAATTTGCGCTAAATGTGCCATTACTTCGCGCACTTTTTCCGCATAAGGTCGAGCTTGCCGCATCCGTTCCTGAGTTTTACGCATTTTTGATGTTGAAACCATTTGCATCGCGCGCGTAATTTTTTGAGTGTTTTGCACACTCTTAATTTTGGTTCGGATTTCTTTACCAGCAGCCATTTTATCTCCTTGTGAAAAAGCAGCTAAATATTAAACCGCAAAAGTAGTTTTAAACTCATTAAGCGCTTTAACTAAAACTTGCTCATCATCTTTTGATAATTCACCTGATGCCTCAACACGAGCTAACATTTCCGCACAGTTTGCTTGAGAATACGACAAGAAGCCTGACTCAAAAGCTAGTGCTTTCTCAACAGAAATATCATCATATGTGCCATTATTAATAGCAAACAACGTCAACGCCATTTCAGAGACTTTTAATGGTGAATATTGTTTTTGTTTCATTAATTCAGTTACAACTTGACCATGACGTAATTGCTTACGCGTTGCATCATCTAAGTCAGACGCAAATTGAGCAAATGCAGCTAATTCACGATATTGAGCTAATGCCAAGCGAATACTACCACCTTGTTTTTTAATTACTTTGGTTTGCGCTGCACCACCAACCCGAGATACCGAAACCCCTGGATTCATAGCTGGGCGAATCCCAGAATTAAATAAATCAGTTTCTAAGAAAATCTGACCATCTGTAATTGAAATAACATTGGTTGGAACAAATGCAGATACATCGCCAGCTTGGGTTTCAATAATCGGTAACGCAGTTAATGAACCAGTTTTACCTTTTACCGCACCATCAGTGATTTTTTCTACATAGTGTGCATTAACTCGTGATGCACGCTCTAATAAACGAGAATGTAAATAAAATACATCTCCAGGATAAGCTTCACGACCTGGTGGACGGCGTAATAATAATGAAATTTGACGATATGCTACCGCTTGTTTTGATAAATCATCATAAACAATCAATGCATCTTCACCAATATCACGGAAGTATTCTCCCATTGAGCAACCTGCATAAGGTGCTAAATATTGTAATGCAGCTGATTCTGATGCAGTTGCAGCAACTACGATAGTATGAGCTAAAGCACCATGATCTTCAAGTTTACTAACCACATTTGCAATTGATGAAGCTTTTTGACCAATAGCAACATAAACGCAAATAATGCCTGTACCTTTTTGATTGATAATAGCATCTAACGCAACCGCAGTTTTACCTGTTTGACGATCGCCAATAATCAATTCACGTTGTCCACGTCCAATAGGCACCATTGCATCAATAGCTTTAAGACCAGTTTGTAATGGTTGACTAACTGATTGACGTTCAATCACCCCTGGAGCAACTTTCTCTACAGGCGCTGTTAACTTCGCATTAATTGGACCTTTTCCATCAATTGGGCGACCTAATGCATCAACCACACGGCCCACTAATTCAGGACCAACAGGAACCTCAAGAATACGACCAGTACAAGATACTTCATCGCCCTCAGTAATATGTTCATAGTCACCAAGAACAATCGCGCCAACTGAATCACGCTCCAAGTTCATTGCCATACCATAAACATTTCCAGGAAATAGTAACATTTCCCCTTGCATAACTTCTGATAAACCGTAGATACGAACAATACCGTCAGTTACAGAAACAACTGTTCCTTTACTGCGATAGTCACTGCTATTTTGCGTGCCGTCGATCTTCGATTTAATTATATCACTAATTTCAGAAGGATTTAATTGCATGAATCGCTCCTCTTTTTATTTAGTAAGTTGGGTAGCTAAATCATTTAGCCGACCCTTAACGGATCCATCAATAACTTTGTCATTGATAGTAACTTTAACCCCAGCTAATAGTTCTGGATTAATCACCACGGTAGCCGTAATTGATTTGCCAAATTTTTTAGACAATAGCTGTTCAAAATCTTGTTTTTCTGATTGACTCATCGCATAAGCTGATTCAATTATCGCATCACCACGTTTTTGATCTTCTAAAATCAACTCGCGGAAAATTTGATAAATTTCATCTAATACTAGAATACGATTATTTTCTACTAAAACTTGAATAAAATTCATAACTTCTTGCGAAGCATTCTTTTTTAATACTGTTTTAATTATACTCATAATCTCTAAATCATCGACTTTAGGATTATTTAATATGCTTGCAAAATCTTGATTTATTGTTATTTGCTGAAGTTCAGATAAAGTTTCCAACCAAAGTTTTTCGCTTTTCTGTTGTTTCGCAATATTAAATAAAGCTTGTGCATAAGGATGAGCAATAACACTCAATTCAGCCATGATGCTTATAACTCCGCTTTAAGTTGAGCTAAAATTTTCTCATGTTGTGATTGATTAATTTCTGCACGTAAAACTTGTTCAGCACCACGCACCACAAGTCCAGAAACTTGCAAACGTAGTTCTTCCTTCATGCGCACAAAATCTTGTTCAATCTGAGCTTTAGCATCAGCAATAATTTTGTCACTTTCATGACGTGCTCGTTCTTTCGAATCCTCGATAATTTGATTTGATCTTTTTTCCGCATTAGCAATAATTTCGCCAGCCCGCATTTGAATTTTTTTCAACTCGGCAGCTACATTAGCTTCGGCATCCAACAAATGTTGTTTACCTTTTTCTGCGGCAGACAAACCATCAGCAATTCGACTAGCGCGCTCATCTAACATTCCGTTAATTGGCGGCCAAACAAATTTCATCGTAAAGACAACTAATAAAATAAAAGTTATCATTTCTCCAAGGATTGTTGCATTAATATTCACGAGGAATCTCCTTAAATATTAATAGATTAATTAGTGAGCAGTTTTTAATAATTCTAATGCCGTAGCTAGAATAGGGTTACTAGTCATTAACCAGAAAGCAACACCAACACCAATCATCGCAATCGCATCCAATAGACCCGCTACAATGAACATTTTGATCATTAAACTAGTTGCTAACTCTGGTTGACGCGCAGATGATTCAAGGAATTTACCACCCAAAATACCAAAACCAATTGCTGTACCACATGCACCAAGACCGATTAACAATGCAGCAGCAACAGCAGTTAAACCAGAAATATTAGAAATAATAGCTTCCATTAAAGGCTCCTAAAAAATAAAAAATAAAAAACCGTAAACTTTAGTGATTTTCAACTGCTAAACTTAAATAAACCACCGTTAACATCATAAATAAAAATGCTTGTAACGTAATAATCAATATATGAAAGATCGCCCACGGAGTTCCCAAAATCCATTGAAAATACCAAGGAAGCAGAGCAATCAAAATAAAGATCATTTCACCAGCATACATGTTTCCAAATAACCGCAATGCTAACGAAACTGGTTTAGAGAGCAATTCGATTAATTGAAAAAGTAAATTAAATGGTAACAGCCACTTACCAAAAGGTTTAGTTAATAGTTCTTTTGACCATCCACCAACACCTTTAGCTTTAATACTATAACCAATAATTAACAAAAACACAGACGAAGATAATGCAAATGTCATATTGATATCTGCAGATGGAACCAAACGCCAATGTACCCCTGGATGACCAGCAGCGGTGGTAAAGAAATTAATTATATCTACAGGCAAAATATCCATGAAGTTGAATAAAAATACCCAACAAAAGATAGTTAATGCCAAAGGTGCAATTAATTTACTCTTCTCATGATATGCATCACTAACTTGTCCCTTAACCATTTCAAAAACTAATTCAATAAATAATTGAAACTTTCCAGGATTAGCAATTTTAGCACGGCGGGCTACTAAAATAAATGCACATAAAAAAAACAAACCGAGTACCCAAGAGGTTACCAAGGTATCAATATTAACCGACCAAAATCCCCCAGGGTTTCCTGACAAGGTTACCGTATTAAAGGTTAAATGGTGATCAATATATTCAGTAGGTGAGGCCATATTTCCCCCAATTTTATTTTGTTTTCATTGAACTAATTAAACTAGTCCAACACCCACTAAGAGTGACAATATAAACACAAAATAATGCAAAACCATCTATATTTTTAATAATTAAAAATACAGTCAAAAACCCCAGAGCATTCGTTAAAAACTTTAACACCAGAGCTTTTTTATGTTTGTGCAACATTGTATTTGCATCATCAATTTTATTGCTAATAACAACACGAGCATAAACTAATGTTGGAATTAACGCAATTAGTAACCCAAATAATCCAGAATATAAAGAGTTCGCATTTTTATTAAACAAGAAAACCATAGCAATAGCTATAATCCCTTGAAATAATTGAAATTTAATTACTCTAACAACTGCGATTTTCAAACTACTATTTTTAGCATAAGACACGATTATATCATACTCACTCTATCATTTATTTAGAATATTCACGTCTAATTTTTACGCCAACTTGTTCCATTTTTGTTATCTTCAAGAATAACCCCATTAGCTAATAATTCATCACGAATCAAATCAGATAACTTAAAATCTTTATTATCACGGGCTTGATTACGTTTCACGATTAATTTTTCTATTTCAGCGTGTTCTAGTACAGTTCCTGACTGTAAGAATTTTTGTGGATCACTGGTGAGCAAACCAATTAAATTAGACAATTTTAGTAATAGTTTCGCTAACTCAAAATTTTCTTCTCGATTGATTTCAGTAACTAATTCAAATAATACACTTATTGCTAAAGAGGTATTAAAATCATCGTCCATTGCCTCTTTAAATTTCTTAGCAAAACAATTTGACCAATCAATTATTTCAGAATTATTAAAACTTGATAAATTGTAATTGCGTAATGATTGATAAATCTTAATTAAACTATTTTTTGTATCCATCAAGCTATCATGACTAAAATTCAACGGGCTACGATAATGAGTTCTTAACATAAAAAAACGAATAACTTCTGGATTATACTCATCTAAAACATCACGTAACGTAAAAAAATTACCTAATGATTTAGACATTTTTTCATCATTAATATTGAGAAATCCATTATGCAACCAGTAGTTTGCAAATTGACACTCATTATGCGCCTCACTTTGAGCTATTTCGTTTTCATGATGCGGGAATTGTAAATCTTGTCCACCACCATGAATATCAAAATTTTTACCTAAAATATCTTCAGACATTGCGGAACACTCAATATGCCAACCAGGTCGCCCTTTACCAAATGGAGAATCCCAATATGGTTCAGATTCTTTTGATGACTTCCAAAGTACAAAATCTAAAGGATCCTCTTTAAATCCATCTATATCAACTCGTTCACCAGCACGTAAATCATTTAGGGATTTTCCAGATAACTTACCGTAACCATCAAATTTACGCACCCGATAATAAACATCGCCATTTTTAGCCAGATATGCAAATTCTTTAACAATTAAACTTTTAATTAAATTAATCATTTGTGGAATATAATCAGTTGCTTTTGGCTGTACATCAGGACGCATTACACCTAAACGGTCAAAATCTTCATGCATATAATTAATAAATCGTTCAGTTAATTGATAAATATTTTCACCATTTTCATTTGCACGGTTTATAATTTTATCGTCAATGTCTGTTATATTTTCTACAAAAATAACTTTATAATTACTCGCTAAAAACCAACGACGTATCATATCAAAAACAACTGCTTTACGAGCATGACCTAAATGACAATAATCATATACAGTCTGACCACAAACATACATTTTTATTTCATTTGGTTTAATTGTAACAAAATTATCTTTTTGTTTAGTGAGTGTATTAAATATTTTCATCATTAATTCTTAATTTAATTGTTTATTTTATTTTAATTGCTAGGCTTTTAAATTTACGGTACAGGTGTGCACGATCGACACCAGAGACTTCAGCTATCTTCGTTATATTACCTTTTTGTTTATTCATATGATATAAAAAGTAACGGCGTTCTAGAGTTTCTTTAATACCTTTAAGTGGATTATTTAAGTCTAAGGTAATAATTTCTGAAATATCTTCTAAAATTCCATCACTATTAGCATGTTCTTTAAGAATATGTTTATCAACTAATGGTAATAATTTACTAAGTGATAATGGCTTTTCTAAGAAATCACGTGCACCAATTCGAATTGCTTCTAATGCACTTGTAATTGAAGCATGACCAGACATCATAATTACTGGAGTTGTTATTCCATTTGATAAAAAACGTTTAAATAATGAAACGCCATCCATATCAGGCAACCACACATCCATCAAAATTAAATCAAAACGTTGTTCTTTAACTGTTTTATCTGCTTCTAAAGCATTTTCAGCCAATTTAACAACATATCCTTCATCTTCTAAACATTCACGTAATAACTCGCGAATTCCTAATTCATCATCAACAATTAATATCATTTTATCCATTTTTGTTTGCCTATAAAACACTGTATTCAGTTACAAGAGGTAATTTTACTACTACATTGGCACCATTGTCATTAAATACTTCAATTTTACCATTGTGTTCATCTATAATTTTCTTAACAATCGCCATACCTAATCCACTTCCTTTGACACCTTTAGTGGTACGATATGGTTCAAATAAATTTTCCATAATTATTTGTTCAAAACCATTACCATTGTCTTTAATCAAAATTCTTATCATTTCATCTTCTTGATTAATTACAATATAAACCTGTTTTAATTCAATATTTTCGGTACTTTCAATAGCATTTTTTATTAAATTATGAAATACTTGCCTTAACAAACTTGAATCACCCATAATAAATGCTTCATTTTTTGGCAAATTTACTTGAATTTTAAGATAATCATAATTAGAATTATCGTACAGCGTTAAAAACTGACTAAAAAAATGAACTACCTCTATTTTAGATAAATTTGGTTTGTTTATATTCGCAAAATCTCTAAATTTATTAACTAAATTTTTTAAATCTTCAACTTGAATGATTATTTGATTAGTTAAACGTTTTAAAAATACTTGATCTTCAGCACATAATTTAGGCGTAAGCTTCATTTCTATTCTTTCTGTCGAAAGAACAATTGGTGTTAATGGATTTTTAATTTCATGTGCTAACCTTTTAGCAATATCAGCCCATGCTTGATTTTGTTTAGCTTTAATTAAATTAGTAACATCACTAATTAAAATAATATATTGCATATCACTATTCGTTTCAAATTTAACATTTTTAATAAATAAATTTTTAATGTTATGGTTAGAACGAACAATTATATTTTCTTCCCAATTTGTATAACTGCGATTAAAACTCAATTCAATTAAACTACAGAAATCCTCTAAATGTGGATATATTTTATTCCATTTATTAATTGGAATATTAAAAACTTGTTCTATATCAATATCTAGTATTTCTTGTGTAATTGTATTCATATTTTTTATCAAGAATTTATCATCATATACAACAACACTTAAACTAATATTTTTAATCAAATTCTCTAAATAATTTTTATATGCTGTAATTTGATCTTTTTGATATTTTTCAAGTTTACGGACTTTATCCAAATTATGGCTCATTTCATTAAATGAGGTAATTAGTTGTGATAATTCATCATTACCTTGAAATGAGTTATTATTTTTATAGGATCCTTTTTTAATTGATTCTATATTTTCAATAAGATTAGAAATACGCTTAATTAAAAATTTAGAAAAAAACATTGAAAGTAAAACCGCAATTGAAATTGATAGTAACACACTGATAATTAAAGTGCTTGTATAAACATCTTTTAAATTATCTTTATTACTTAATAAACCTAAATATAAATCTTTATTTTGAATTATCTTAGTATTATCAATTCGAATGAAATCTGGAGCAAATTGAGTAAGTGCAATAATTTTATCTTTATCATAAAATTGATAATAGTAAAATAAATAATTACCGCTAGCATCTTTATTTATTTCATAATAATATCCAGAGTTTTGAATTTTTGTTATTATGTAATTTTGTAAAGTATTTGGAAAGTATTTTTGGTCATTTTTTTTATCTTGTAAAATTAAATTACCTTTAATACCATAAATACTTAATGCATTAACATCTAAAATATTTCTAATTTTAGCTAAATCAGCCTTATTGTCATTTTTATCAACTAATTTTAAGTATTCCGCTGAAATTACTGATTTTTTACGTAATTCTTTAGAAAAATATTTAATACTCTCCTCTGCAATACTAAAACTATTATCAAATAATTCTTCAATTTGTGGATTAAATAAACGATTTACTGTATTATCTATAAAATAATTAGCAATTTTAATATTAATTAAGGAAGGGATTACTATTACCGATGATAATAATAGAAATAATTTTTTTGTTAGCACAGAACCAAAAACATAGGTACTGCGAAAAAAAACCTTATAGATAAAAAAACTAATGGTTATTAATAATAAAACTTCAATAATATGATTAAGCTGAATAATTTGCTTATAATCATTTAAATAAAGCATTACATCATATTTCGAATAAATTGTTACGTAAAAATAACTAAATATTATTAACGTTAGTATTACAATTAAAAAACCTATGTTTACTTTCTTCATAAATGTTCCATTACCTTTTTTTAATTAAAGCATAGAATAAACTATCATTATACTCAGTTGGGATTATTTGAAATTGTTCGATTAATTCAAAGTCATTTAAATTAGATTTAAACCATTCAATATTATCTTGGTTTTCTTCTTTAAATATAGAACATGTTATATAAAGCATAAAACCATTTGTATCTAGCATATCCCATAAATTTATAACTATATTACGCTGAGTTTCAACAAAATTTACAATGTCATTTTCATGACGATTAATTTTAATGTCAGGATTACGTTTTAATGTTCCACTAGCTGAACATGGAACATCTGCAATAATTAAATCAAATAATTTTTTATTCCACCATAATTTATTCATGGCATTACCTAATTTTAATTCTGCTTCTAAATTTAGTCGTTTTAAATTATCTGAGACTTTATTTAAACGAGTTTCATCAATGTCCAAAGCAACAACTTCACAGTTTATATTTTCAAGAAGTTGACATGTTTTTCCACCTGGTGCTGCACATGCATCAAGTACATATTTAGGTTGTATTTGATATTTGGTTAGTATTTCAATACTTGATTGTGCCGCTATATCTTGTATGCTAATAAATCCATCATTGAAAAATGGGAGTCCTGTAATGTTAATTGGTTTTACTAAACAAATTTTATTTTGGATTAATTTGTACTCTAAATTAACTTCATCTAATTTTAATAAATATTCATCTTGATTAATTTTGCGCTTATTTACTCTTAACCCAAAGGCAGGATGATGATTAAAACCATTTAAAAATTGTAAATAATTTTCTTTAGATTGTTTTTTAAATTTAGTTATTATCCAGTCTGGTATATTATATTTTAGCGAATAATCTTTTTGGATATCTAAATCTAAGATTTCAACTTGTCTTAAATACTCGCGTAAAACACCATTTATAAAATTTTTGATTTTTTCGTTATCGGTTAAATCAAAACTAAAATTAACCAAATCATTAATTACAGCATACTCTGGTTTTTTGCTGTATTTTAACTCAAATATTCCTATTTGGAGAAGTATTCTAGATTGTAAATTTGAATGTTTAACTAATTTATCTATTGAATAATTTATACTAAAATAATTCCTTAATATTCCATAAGTAATATTTTTTATTTTAGGAAAATTATCTTGATTATTATATTTAATTAGAACGTCATTTAAATTTTTACCAGCATACACTTCAAGTAAGATATTTAATATACTTAAGTATATTTCCATTAAGTTATCCTTTATTTTATTTAAGTTTTTCTATGACAATGTTTCATATGAAACAAAACCTCTATTAATAGAGGTTTTGTTTTACCAATAGTTTTCAACTGCCATATTACCTGGATTAGCTCTTTTAGAGATAGTCAGACCCTTAGTAGCTAATAATTTTCGCGTATCGTCAACCATTTGTGGATTACCACAAATCATAATTCTGCTATCGCTAATTGTTAATGGAACATTTACATACTTTTCTAATTCTCCATTTTCAATTAAAGTTGTAATTCTTCCATATAAATCACCATCTTTAGTATCTCTAGTTAAAATTTTAACATAAACTAATTTATCTTTAACTAATTCTCCATAATATTCATGATTGAAAAAACTATTAATAGTTTCTTGATAGGTTAATTCTTCAGCTTCACGAGCACAATGAACTAAGATTACTTTATCATATTGTTCCCATATTGAAAAATCATATAAAATTGAAATAAACGGAGCTAACCCAGTTCCTGTAGATAAAAACCAAAGATCTTTGCCATTTTCAAAACGATCAGTAGTTAAAAGCCCATAATTAGTTTTATCAATATAGATATCATCATCAATTTTAATGTCTTTTATTCTTTGTGTAAATTCACCATCTGGAACAATAATTGAATAAAATTCTAATTCTTCATCATAATCAGCAGATACAATTGAATATGGACGCCAGACGAATGTATCATCTTCTTTTTTAACACCTAACCGCGCAAATTGTCCTGGAATAAATTTAAATCCTGCATCACGAGTAATTCTAAAGCTAAACAAATGATCAGTCCATTGTTTTACGTAGGTAATTTTTTCTAAAGTATATTTATTTTCTTTAATCATTCTAAAATCCTTTTACTAATAGGTAATGATTTTATCATTTATTATTTAATAAAATAGTATATATGTTTTATTATTATTATTATTAGTTTATTTTAAAGTTAGTAAGTATATATTATTAATTAAAATCAATATGTTATACATATTTGAAAGATATGTATAATCATTATCGTAACAAAGTAATAAAATGTGGATAAATTTTAAAGACTATTTTTATATGTGTATAACTATTGATTATTCACATATAAACATGTCAGATATTCAGATGAAATATTTAACTCAAATTTTTAATTTTATACACATAAATTATTTTATTTACATTATTATTTATATATAATATATATACTTTATTATTATTATTACTTAGACATATTTTGTGTATAAATGATATTTAATTATATATTTCAGAATATTAAGTATAGTTTAAGTATACTACTAACTAATGTTTAACATTAATTTGAATTGTTAATAAAATATAGAATTAAATATTATCTGTTAATAACTAGTAAAATGTTAACATAATTTGTCTAGATTATCCACAATTTAGTGTTAATACTTTTTTGGATTATGATTTTGAAAATTTTAATTATTCGTTTATCTTCGATTGGTGATATTTTTCATACATTTACATTACTACCCGATATTAAGCAGAAATATCCTAATGCTGAAATAGATTGGTTAGTTGATGAAAGTTTTAAAGGCATTGCTGAATTATCTCCATTAATAAATAAGGTGATTAGTATTCCATTACGTAAATGGAAGAAAAATAAATTGAGTTGGTTATATAATTTAATTAAATTTAGAAATTCTATTAATCATGAGCAATATGATTATATTATTGATACACAAGGATTAATTAAATCAGCTTTTTTAGCTAAATTTTTATTTAAGGGCAAAATTTATGGTTTAGATCACAAATCAGCACGTGAATGGTTAGCTAGCTTTTTTTATGATTACACATACACAGTTAATCAAAATAATGTTGCAGTAATAAGGTTACGCGGTTTAATAGCTAAAATATTTCAATTAGATCATGATTTAAACATAATTGATTTTAAAGTTAACGCTGCTAACTGTAATATTTATTATCCAGAAGGTTATGTACTTTATTTACATGGTACATCGAAAGAAAATAAAAAATGGTCATTAGAAACATGGTGTGAATTTTCAGAATGGATAATTCTAAACACCGAATTGAAAATTATTTTAACTTATAGTAATCAGACTGAACTAGAGTTTGCACAGCAATTTCAGCAAAAAATGCATAATAAACGAGTTGTCGTTGTGGATAAGTTAGGGTTTTTACAATTAGTTGATTTAATAAAAAATGCGAATTTAATTATTGGAGTGGATACTGGATTTACACATTTAGCTAATTTATTGGCTAAACCGACATTAGCTATTTATTTACATAGTGATCCTAGTTATGTTGGTATGTTAGAAAGTAGCATAGCACATAATTTTGGTGGTTATAAATTAAGAGTTGAAACATCTGAATTAATTGAATATATTATAAAAAATAATTTATTGGAGCTTAATCATGTTAAATAATGAAATGTTTACTTCACCAGAAAAATGTATTGAAGAATGTGACAAACAAATAAATTTTTCTAAAAATTTAATCGTTTATTTAGAACAATATGTTCGCCAAATGGAGGCAATGAAGACCATGGCTAATTCAGCTAAATCTCTTCAAGATGTTAATCCATTAAATTTAATGAATAAATTTATGGATTTTATGAGTAATACAGCATCAATAATGAATCCTGCGGATAAGAAAAAACCAGAACCAGTTAAAAAAGAAGAAAGTACATGCGAATAATCTATTCGGGTCTTTTATATTTATTAGCACCATTAGTTCCGTTGTATCTCAAAAAGCGCGGGAAAAAAAATCCGCAATATTTAGAAAATTGGCATGAGCGATTTGGGTGGAATTTAGTTAACCCAAGCACAAAACCAATTGTATGGTTTCATTCGGTGTCAGTAGGTGAAACTAGGGCGATGTATAAATTAGTTGAATTATTTAATGAAAATTTACCGGAATATCAAATATTAATTACAACGATGACTCCAACTGGGAGGGAAACGGCTAAAAAGTTATACCCATATGCACATATTCATTATGTGCCATATGATTTAAGTTTTAGTGTTCAACAATTTTATAAAACCTTTAAACCTAAATTGGGAATAATTTTAGAAACCGAAATTTGGCCAAACTTAGTTCATTTTGCCGCGCGTAATGCAATTCCGTTGTACTTGGTTAATGCTCGCCTATCAAATAGGTCATACATTGGCTATAATCGCTTTAAAATGGTGCTGGCGTCGATTTTAAATAAATTTACAGGAATTCTATGTCAAGATCAAAATACATTAAATAACTTTGCTAAGTTGAATTATTCTGGTAAATTGGCTGTAGTTGGAAATACAAAGTTTGATTTAGTTTTAAATAGTGATATAAATCAATTGATTATGCTATTTAAACAGATGTTTGCGGAGCATAAAGTTATTACATTTGCTTCAACTCGTGATGGAGAAGAAGAATTAATTCTGGATAATCTTGATTTTTCAGAAGATGTAGTATATTTAATTATTCCGCGTCATCCAGAAAGATTTGCAGAACTTGAAAATTTATTGGTTCAACGTAACGTAAATTATCAAAAACGTTCCGACGGTAATTTAATTAAACCTGAGACTAAAGTTGTTATTGGCGATAGTATGGGTGAGATGTTGGCATATTATGCAATTAGTTATCTAGCAATAATTGGTGGTAGTTTTAAAGATTTTGGTGGGCAAAACCCCATTGAAGCAATTTTTATGCATGTTCCAGTGATTTTTGGAAATTCAATGTATAACTTCAACGAAATAGCAGAAAATTGTTTAACTGATGGCTGTGCTTATCAAATTGATAGCGTAAGTAAGTTAAGTGATGCTATTCATAAAATGTTACATAATGCTAATGAGTATGTTGAATTAAAAGATCATTGCGATAAATTTATTAATAAATATCAAGGAGCATCACAGCGTGTTTTTGATATTGTTAAGCAAGGTTTGTAATGTTTCATATGAAACATTAATGAATTAAACTAACCTAAAAATAATTAAATGCTAAATAATTGTATGGCTTATGTAGTGTAATTATTAATTTTAAGTTTAATTAAGTCATTATTAATGTGTAATGGCTATAGTTAGGTTATAAAATTTATTTTATATGCAGCCTCAGGGTATTTGTATTCGGGATATTGTGGTTGCACCAACTTCATGTGAAGGTTAAATTTAGTTTGTTGGTTTTATTAAAGTGGTTAATTTAGATAAGCTTGGTTTAGTATAGTTTGATATATTAGTAAAGGATAAATTTATAATGAAAGCATATGAGTGGATTTTATTTGATGCGGATGAAACTTTGTTCCATTTTGACGCTTTTAGTGGTTTACAGTTGATGTTTACTCAATTTGGTGTAGATTTTAGTCAGCAAGATTATCAAGAATATCAAATGATAAATAAGCCATTATGGAGTGATTATCAAAATGGTGCGATTAGCGCACAGCAATTACAACATAGGCGTTTTGATTTATGGTCAAATAAATTGAGGATTACACCAGCTGAATTAAATAGTGCTTTTATGATGGCAATGGCTGAGATTTGTGCGCCAATTGATGGAGCGGTGAATTTATTAAATGCATTGAAAGATCGAGCTAAGTTAGGAATTATTACGAATGGATTTATTGAATTGCAGCAAGTTCGTCTTGAGCGTACAGGGTTACGTGAACATTTTGAATTATTGGTAATTTCTGAAGAAGTTGGTGTTGCTAAGCCACATCGAGATATTTTTGAACATGCTTTAACTCTTATGGGTAGTCCTCGCCGTGAAAATGTATTAATGGTTGGAGATAATCCTGATTCTGATATTTTGGGTGGTATTAATGCTGGATTGGATACATGCTGGCTTAATCGTGAGAACAAACCAACGCCGGATGGTATTATTCCTAAGTATCAGGTTGGTTCATTGTGGAATTTGGAGCAGTTACTCTCTAAGAGTTATTTCAAATAGGCGATTAATTATATTGTAGATTGTAAATAAAAATACTTTACGGTTCATAAAGTAATTGTTCGTGTTGAGTTTATTGTATTTAAAATGTAAATTACGTATTGTTAATCTATAATAAGCGAATATTTTATTATATTTATGCTGTGGAGCAAACAAGTTGTTTATATGTTAGCTGTATGTGTTTTTATTCATGTGATATGCAATAGGTCAATTAAATGTTTGGATTATTAAGGAAAAAGCAAATGTTAGATGAAAAATCAATTGAGAAAATAATAAATGAAAGAAATATTAAATTATTAATTTTTGATTGTGATGGCACATTAATGGATACGTTAGCCTTACATTATTCAGCATGGAATGAAGCTTTTAGTTTACTGGGTTATAAATTTATTGAGCAAGATGAATTTATTCGTGATTATGCTGGTGTTAGTGGCAATGATATGGTTAGTGCGGTAATTATTAGATTTGGCTATAATTTGGCGGTAGGTGCTGTTTTAAATCTAAAGAAGGAGCTTTTTCTAGCTAAATATATTTCGTTAGTCTCGCCAATTGCAAAAACTTTAGCTATAGTGAACAAATATTCATCACGATTAAAAATGGTGGTTGCATCAGGAGGTGCACGCGAAGCGGTTAATCAAATGCTGGAACTCAATGATGTTCGGCATTTTTTTATGCAAGTAATTACGCTTGCAGATGTTGCTCAGGGTAAACCTGCACCAGATATATTTTTAAAGGCTGCATATGATCAAGGAATTGATCCAGAGCATTGTTTAGTTTTTGAAGATCATCATGCTGGTTTTGCTGCGGCTGTATCCGCAGGGATGTGCTATGTTGATATCAACCAGTTACAGGAATTAAGTTGGTAAAATTTAGGAATTGATTATTGAGCGCTTCGATCGATTCGCAATGGGTTTAATAATGTATATTTATGACTTAATGGAGATCGTATGATTTATGAAACTGAGCGGTTAATTTTGCGTGAATGGCGAGAATCTGATTTAGAGCCATTTGCACGAATGGGGCAAGATGTAAAAGTTATGGAGTTTTTTCCTAAGTTATTAACTCATGCAGAAAGTGCGGCATTAATTGCACGAATTTAAGCTAAATTTAGTCAAGATGGTTTTTGTTTTTTTGCGGTAGAGTTGAAATCTACCTCTGAATTTATTGGTTTCATTGGTTTAAGTATTCCTAGTTTTCAAGCGCATTTTACACCCTGTGTTGAGATTGGTTGGCGTTTGGCTGCTAAATATTGGGGTTATGGTTATGCTAGTGAGGGCGCTCAAAAATGTTTAGAAATTGGGTTTAAGCAGTTAAAATTACGTGAAATTGTGAGTTTTGCGGTAAAAGATAATTTAAATTCGATAAAGGTAATGCAGAAAATTGGCATGCAGCAAGACTTAAATGGGCGTTTTATGCACCCCAGTCTTGCCAAAGATAGTCCTTTAGCTGAGCATGTTTTGTATCGTATTCAAGCGCCACAAGAGTAACGTTAGCCGTAAATAAATTTAAAGAGGAGTAATCGTAAAATGGTGGAAATATATCTTCAAGAACCAACTCTAGACAATCAAGATAATTTTATTAGAACTATGCATTTAAGTCAACACATTCACCATCCGTGGTTGCAGGCGCCGAGTACACCTGAAGAATATCGTAAATATTTAGATAAATATCAAGCTTCGACGACTAATAAAAGCTATCTGGTTTTTGCCAAAGATAATCCTGAACAAATTTTGGGCGTAATTAATTTAAATGAAATTATTCGTGGCTGTTTTCATAATGCTTTTTTAGCTTATTATGCTAGTTGCTACGGTGTTGGCAAGGGAGTTATGTTACAAGCATTGAAACTGGTAATTGATCAAGCGTTTAATCAGTTAAATTTACATCGAATTGAGGCTAATATTCAGCCAACTAACGTAAAATCGATTCAATTTATTCAACGTGCTGGCTTTAGAAATGAAGGAATGGCACATAGTTATTTGTTTATTGATGGTGTGTGGCAAGATCATTTGCGTTTTGCGCTACTTAATCATGATTGGCAAGCTGCGGGTTATGATGAAGCCAAAATAAATTTGAAATATGGAAAATAATTGATGAAAAATATTTTACGCATTGCTCGTCCAAGTGATAATTTAAGCCAAGTTGCGCTAATGTATAAAAATGGATTTGGCTTTGAGGTTTTATCAGAGTTTAAAGATCATAATGGATTTGCGGGCGTTATTTTAGGACATTCAAAAGCTACATATCATCTTGAATTTACCCATCATTATGCTACGGTTGTTGGTAGAGCTCCAACTCAAGATAATTTACTTGTATGGTATGTCCCTGAAATCGTAGCGTATAAAAAATTAATGGATAATTTATTGCAAGCTGGGTTTATTAAAGTTGCGTCGTATAATCCATATTGGGATCAAAATGGTAGTACTTTTGAAGATTGTGATGGTTATCGAGTTGTAATTACCTTAGATCAATGGGTAAAATAAAGCTTGAGCAGATAAGTTAAATAATGCGTTAATTTTTAAGAGGTGAAAAAATGAGAATAAAGAAAATATTTTGCGGAAATCAAATCATTTGCTTGGGGTTAATTCTTGGCGCTTGTTCGCATAGTGAATCTACGCTGCAACACCCTTTAGATACGCTACGCATTGATGTAGGTAGTGAAGCACCCACATTAGATCCTGCATTGTCGGAGGATGCCGCGGCGGGACGGATAATTAATGATTTGTTTGCGGGCTTAGTTGATTTTGATCAACAGAATAATCCCATTCCTGGAATGGCAGAAAGCTGGAATATTTCAGCCAATGGTAAAACCTATACGTTTCATTTGCGAGATAATTTAAAATTTTCTGATGGTTCAAGGATAACGGCGAATGATTTTATTTATACCTATCGTCGAGTAGTTGATCCAAAAACCGCATCAGGGCATAATTATTTATTGGCAGGAGTGGTTAATGGCAATAAGATTATTAAAGGTGAATTGCCGCCAACGAGCTTAGGAATTAGTGCACCAGATGCACAAACGGTGGTGATTCAGTTAGATCATCCAGATGCTAATTTCTTGAATTATTTAACTTTAGGTACGGTTGGAGTAGTTTCGCAAAAAACGATTAATAAATACGCTAGTGCGTGGACTCAAGCGCAAAATATGGTTACATCTGGTGCATATGTTTTGAGTGAGCATGTGGTAAATGGGCATATTTTATTAACTAAAAATCCGTATTACTTTCAAGAAAGTCAGGTCTCTATCGCTAAGGTCGATTTTTTCCCTTATGTGGATCATAATGCTGGCTTAAGTGCGTATAAAACAGGTGGTTTGGATTTGGTGTATCAAAGTGTTCCGATTGATCAATATCAAAATTTAAAGCAGCAATATCCCAGTGAATTACATACGATTCAACAAGAAGGGATTTATTTTTATGATTTAAATCAATTGTTACCACAGTTTAAGAATAATCCTGAATTGCGTCAAGCTTTAAGCATGGCAATTGATCGTAATGCGTTGGTGAATAAAGTCTTGGGACAAGGTGAAACAGCGTTGTACAGTAATGTTACCTCAACTGTGGAAAGTGGTGCTTATAAGTCAGTCCGCTATAGTTGGGCAGATTTGCCGTATGATGAACAGGTGAAAATTGCTCAGCAATTATATGCTAAAGCGGGTTATTCTGCGAGTCATCCATTAAAAATTGATCTGAGTTATAACACCGATGATTTGCATAAGAAAATTGCATTGGCAATTGCGGGAATGTGGAAAAGTACTTTAGGGGTTGAAGTTACTCTATCAAATCAAGAGTGGAAAACTTTTATAGCGAGTCGGCATAGTGGTAACTATGTGGTTGCTCGTGATCGTTGGGTAGCCGATTATAATTCGGTAACCAGCTATACGCAATTGTATTTATGTAATGGCATGCAAAATAATTCACATTATTGTAATCCAGCCTATGATAAATTGGTTACAGCCGCCGAAAATAGTTCGGATTTGGCACAGCAGCAACAGTTGTATCGCCAAGCATTAGCGCTGGCCTTAAATGATTATGCGATTATTCCGTTATTTCAACCAAATTATTCTAAATTGGTTAAACCGTATGTTAGTAATTTGGATGTTGAGCATAATTTTTTCAATGTTGAACAATCTAAATGGGTTAAATTTAGTGATTAATGGCTTATAATGAAACGATGATAAGTTTATTGGATAGATTTGTTGCATTGCTAAAAATAACGGTGGGCGTATAGTCATATAATTTTAACTAAAACGTAATTATGGATAAAATAAAGAAATATAGCTAAGAAGGCGTAGTCATGTTTAGGTGAAGGAATTAGTTTCGAGGCTGGTATAATTTTAGGAATAATCAAAGAGCAATTAGGCGCATGGTTAGATTCTGCGACAAGTTGCTGTGAAGTTAGTGGTGGCTTATTTAATCGTGTTTATCGCTTGAATTCAAACGCTGAGCGCTCACCTTCGTGTGGATGAGTTAAATTTAGTTAAAACTTGGTCAACTCAGCAATTGAGCGAGTATTTGCACAGATAATTTGTACTTGTGGTGGCGGAATTGGTTCTTGTGTTTATAGCTAAACGACTATAATCTTTAAATCGAGCTGCACGTAGAATTTGCGTATGGAATCTTAATTTTTAAGCCGCATAAGTGTGTTAGAATAACCGCAGTATCAAATCAACATTTATAAGTAAAATCACTGACTTGCAATCGTGTTAAGATTAAAATGCTTGCTTGTGATTATTTGAGAATTATAAATTTTTTAGATGGAGAATTTATTATGTCAGAAACAATTAAAGTTCAACTTGAGGAAACCGTTGAAAATAAACTGCGGGCGTTGAATGGCTATTTAGAATATATTCAAAAAATGTCATTTATTAGCATGGATTTAACTCGTCGCAACATTGCGCATTGGCAAGATTTTGTGGAGCATAGTGTGGCGAATGAAGGTAAAGTTTTAGTCAATAGCTATGATTTAGCGGAGAAGATTAAGAAAGAAATTCAAGCCAGTTGTGAAGATAACACCAAGGCATTAAAGGATTTAACTATTGCCCAAACCTATCTCAAACAGCGGCAGAATTCAAAAACTAAAGATTCATTGGTAGAAATTGAGGAGTTTTATGCTCAATCTCTAAGCTACTGGCAAGATAAATTAGCGGTATTTAATTTAAGATATCCCAAAGAGTAAGCTTATTTTAATTCCCAAATGAGATATTTTGCGGAATATGGTTGCTATTTGCGGAAAAATTCGTGGATTAGTTGAATATACTTGAGTTGATCAACTGGACCAATCACCTGACAATGGTGGTTGGTTTTTTTATTGGCAAACACTTGATATTGACTATGGCACGCGCCAGTTTTGGGTTCAGTTGCACCATAAATTAAGCGTTGAATGCGGCTGTTGAGAATCGCGCCACTACACATTAAACAGGGTTCAATGGTGACATATAAATCACAACTAATTAAGCGATGATTGCTTAAGGTTTTTTGCGCGTCTTGAATTGCCATGATTTCGGCATGGGCGAGGATGTTATTTTCAGTTTTGGTGCGGTTGTAGCCTCGCCCAATAATTTGCTTATCTTTAACGATAATCGCGCCAATTGGAATTTCATTTAATTCGAGTGCTAAATTGGCTTGTTGTAGCGCTTGTTCTAAATAGAGACTGCAGTCTTGACTTGATAATGCTGGGTAATGTGGTGCTAAATCTTTATACGCACAAATTAATGCTTGCTTTTGTGTATGAGTGAGCGCGGTATGGTCGAGTTGTTGGGTTAATGCATAGAGATCAAATAAGGCTTGATAAGCTAAACTTGGGTAAAGTAGTTTTAATTCGGCAAAAGCATGCAGGTAGCCTTGGTCTTGGGTTTGCCAATCTGGTGCCAGATTTGCCGTTGCAATTTTTTGCTCAAGGTAGAATGGAATGTTTTTCATCTTGGGCTAAATAAAAAATTCAAGATTGCTTTAGTTATCATAATGTTGAGTCTTTCAATTTAGCCAGTACAACCAGAGATTAATACTAATAAAGCTTAAAATCGTTGTAAGCACAACGCTAAAGGTTGCCAGTTCTGATTCGGCATTATAGCGTTTAGCAATAATATAGGTATGCGCAGCGGTCGGACTGGCACAAAATAAAACTAGTGCGAGTAAATACTCGGTGGATAATTTAAATAAATAACCGACTGCGAGTGCAATTAATGGAAAGAGCAGTAGCTTAATAATGCTTAAACAGCTAATTAAGGTTATTTGCCGTAGATTACGCAAGGCTTTAAAATTAAACGCCACGCTTAAACCTAAGCTAAATAAAGCGACTGCCGAAAGTGTATCACCAACAAATTTAGCTGAGGTACTCGCAAATTGCGGGAGTGGAATTTGGAGTGATCCCAGCGTTAAACCCAGTAATGATAAGACAATCACGGGGCTGGTAAAAATAACCTTAATGATCCTCACGGGAATAAAGCTGACAAAATTTCTTTGGCGTGGGGTCGTTGTATCATTTAGCTGTAGTGCGAAAATCCCCAAGGTCATGAAAACTACGCTTTGCCATAACATTAGTGGCATGGCTAGATGTGTGGATTTGAAAACCTGCATAAATAGCGGCATGGTAAATAATCCTACTCCAACTTGGGTGCTCAGTAAGCTATTAATTAAACTAGCTGTATTGGAGCTATTAAATTTACGGCGGCTTAAATAATAACTCAGTAGTCCAATTAGTAGTGCGGCAAGTATATAGCTAGTTAAGTAAGCGAAGTTAAAGATATGCCATTTAGCTTTATAGCACGAGAGAAATAAATTCGCGGGTAAGGCAATATAGAACACATATTTAATGAGAATTTGATCATGTCCGCGTTGAAATAATTTGCTCCAACCACAGAGCATACCTAGCAAAATAGTTATAAAAATGCTTGAGGTAATTGAAAGAGTTGCGAGCATCGTGTTTCCTTAATTTAACCAATACAGCCATAAATTGATGGTTACAAAGCTGAGTAAAGTTGTGATAACCACATTAAAGGTTGCGACTTGCGCATCGCTTTCATATTTATTTGCGATTATATAGGTATGCGTTGCCGCTGGACTGGCGCAGAGTAGAACTAGTGCCAGAAGTAGCTCGTGACTTAAGTTAAAACTGCGTCCAATCAGCCAGGCACAGAGTGGGAAGATCAATAGTTTAATTAAGCTTAAGCTGGCTAATGGAATAATTTGTTTAAGTTGTTTTAGACCATTAAGGTAAAAAGCACAGGTCATACCGAGACTAAATAATGCCACCGCCGATGCGCTACTGCCAATAAATTTGACATTACTCGTGAGCATATTTGGCAATGGGAATTGCAGGAAATTTAGGGCTAAACCTAATAACGATAAGCTAATTATTGGGTTATGAATTAACACTTGCCAGCTGCGTTGACTAATAAAGCTCAAATAATTTCCAGTTGGTTTACTCTGTTCGTTACAGAGTTGGAGTAATAGTAAACTGGCAGTAAAAAAGACTAGGTTTTGAATCAACATGAGTGGCACGGCGAGTGCAGTTGATTTAAAGATTAATAAAAATAATGGCATGGTGAAATAGGCGCCGTCAACTTGACTGGTAGCTAAGGTGTTAATCTGACTGGTATTTACTTTGGCATGTAAAAATTTGCGGCTAATAAAATAAGTTCCAACAATGGTCACTAACATGGCTAAACTATAGCTGCTTAGGTAACTTGGGTCGAAAATTTGCCATTTAGTTTGATAACAAGCTAGAAATAAATTTAAGGGTAAAGCAATATAAAACACATAATTAATTAAAACTTGGTCATCACCACGTTTAAATAAACCACTAATTCCAGCTATAAAGCCGAGTAAAATGGTGATAAATAAAATCGAGGTGGTATTAAAAATTGCTAGCATTTAGACTCCCGCGTAAATTTGTTTATTATGAAACCACAATTCAACCAAATGCTTGGCTTGAGCGGGATAATCTGTAGCTAGAGTTTTGGCAATTTCGCGAGCCGCGTGTAAAATATCTAAGTCGGCTTCGAGATTGGCAAAACGGAGTGCGGGTAAACCGCTTTGGCGTTGTCCCAAGAGTTCACCTGGTCCACGAATTAATAAATCTTGGCGCGCAATTTCAAAGCCATCATTTGAGCTAGAAATTACTTTTAGACGCTGCTTGGCAACTTCGCTGGGATTACCTTCATATAACAAGACACATTGACTTTCGGTGCTCCCGCGCCCGACACGTCCACGTAATTGATGGAGTTGTGCTAAGCCCATGCGTTCGCTATGTTCAATGACCATGATGCTCGCATTGGGAACATCCACGCCAACCTCAATTACGGTAGTTGCGACTAACACCTGTGTCCAATTAGCGGTAAAGTCAGCCATCACCTCGGCTTTATCTTTGCTTTTCATTTTGCCGTGGACTAAGCCAACTTTAATTGGAGCCAGAGCGTTAGTTAATTCCTCATGGGTGTTGATGGCATTTTCTAACTCAAGTTTTTCCGACTCTTCGATTAGTGGACACACCCAATAGGCTTGATTACCCAAACAGGCGTGCTGCTGGACAAATTTAATTACTTCTTTGCGGCGGACGTTATTAATTAGCAACGTTTTAATTGGAGTACGCCCTGGCGGTAATTCATCGATGCTTGAAACGTCCAAGTCAGCATAATAACTCATGGCTAATGAACGCGGAATTGGCGTTGCCGACATCATTAATTGATGTGGGTGGAGCTCATTTTGTCCTTTATTAACTAAGGCAAGCCGCTGTTCAACGCCAAAACGGTGTTGTTCGTCAATCACGACCAAGCCGAGCTGTTTAAATTCAACATCTTTTTGAAATACTGCATGGGTTCCAATGATTAATTGCGCCGCTCCACTACTACATTTGGCGAGTGCTTCGCGTTTAGTTTTAGCCGTTAAACTGCCCGTTAACCAAACGACATTTAAATCCAAGCTCTCTAATAAGGCACTGATTTTTGTGTAATGTTGTTCGGCTAAAATTTCGGTCGGTGCCATAATTACGGCTTGAAAGCCATTTTCAATTGCAACTAGCGCTGCAATGGTCGCAACGATGGTTTTACCGCTACCCACATCGCCTTGCAGCAAGCGATTCATTTGTTGTGTATTAGTTAGATCGTGCAGAATTTCGTGCAGCACGCGTTTTTGCGCCTGAGTTAATTCAAAGGGTAATTTGGCTAATAGTGGCACTAAATATTGATTAGTGGTTTTGAGTTGTGGTGCGCGATTATGATGCTTATGCGCATAAATTTTTTGCATTAACAATTGCTGCGCGATTAATTCATCGAATTTCAAGCGCCGTAATGCCTGCTGTTGATAATTAGCCTTAAATTGTTCGGGCGTTAATTTATGCAAGGTTAATAAGGCTTGCTCAAGTGCGGGTAATTGATAGTGTTCCAAAATTGATTTAGGCAAGGTCTCGGGAATTAAATTAGCATTAAACAAATCCTCGACTAATTGAGCAATTATCGCATTGGCAAAACCATTGGTGGTTGGATAAATTGGACTAAAGGTGTTACTCAGCTTACTTTCTTCATGCACCGTTTGGATTTTGGGGTGAAAAATCGTCTTATTACCATAGAAATCGGCCTTGATTTCGCCGTGTGCTCGAATTTGCTTACCAATCGCGTATTGCGTAGTGTAACTTGGATAAAAGTGAAAAAATAACAACGAGATAATTGAACTGCCATCATCGACCCGTACAATTAATTGTTTGCTGCGTTTATTGACAATCTCATGACCAATTATTTTACCTTGAATCATCACTTGTTGACCGACTTGGGTTTCGGCAATCGGGTAAACTTTGGTGAGGTCCTCATAGCGCAGCGGGATGTGTAGTGCCAAATCCCAATAGTTGTGAATATTGAGTTTGGCGAGTTTAGCTAAATGTTTTTCAGCATTATGAATGGGTTCAAGAATTTGCATGCCATTATTATAGCTTGTGAGCCAAGGTTATTGAAGTATTTGTGGGGTGAGGTTTAAGCTCGTTGCATCATTGGCAATCATTATTTCACCCTCTTGGATCGTAAAATTCATTTTCATTCCGCGCGCTGCCATCGCGGCTAACGCCTGAGTTGCTTCACTTGCTAAATTAATTACGCGTAAGTTTTTGTAATTGCCCAATTTTAGTTTACTCCACCAAACATCGGCTTGGCGTCCGCCGTAACTATACACAATCACTTGTTCCGCACGACTTACCGCTTTACGAATTAATTTTTCATCAGGTAAACCGACGCTAATCCAGAGCGCAATTTGATCATTATGGTCTTTGTCCCATAAATCGGCTTGATTCTGATCGGTAATTCCCTCGGCAAAGCTCAGGTTTTCAGTGGCATTGAGTGCAAAAGCTAAAATGCGCACCATTAGGCGTTCGTCGGTTTCAGAGGGATGCTGGGCGACGGTTAATAAATGATCGTTGTAATAATGGCGATCCATATCGGCGATTTGCATATTTACTTTAAAAATGGTTGGTTTGATTGCCATGGTAATTTTAGTTCTTTGTAGTAGCTGAAGTTTTAGGGCTGGACTCAATCGCGTTGGCTGATTCTAAATTAGCTGATTCAACTATGATTGTTGCTGGTAAGAGCGATTTTGGTGGCATTTTGCTGGTCGTACTTTCGTTAGCACTTTCTGTTTGTGCTAAGCTGTTAGGAGCAAATTGATTTTTAGTGGTTGCGCCAGTTTGGTTGGCGGCGTTTTTAGGTAAATATAATGGACCTGAATAACCACAGGCAAATAAAGCCGCAAGGCTAGTTGCGGCAATGAGAGATTTTTTTAACATTTAGAACTCCTATGCTGATGGAGTGAATACATCCGAAAAGAAGTTAGTCTTAACTAAGTTTAATTCACTAATGGCGCTATTATACAGGCTTTCGATCATTCCTGGATTGCCACAAGCATAAACTTGATATTGACTGAGATCTGGATAGTTCTGCGCGATATATTCGGTCACTAAACCGTGATAGTAATCAGCTGGTGTATTTTCATTGCTACATAAGGTTACACTTAAATCTAACTGTTGTTGCCAAAGTGGCAGTAGCTCGGTTAAGTAAAAATCTTCGGGTTGGAAATTACCCCAAATTAAATGGACTTTACGCTTGGAATTGGTTGCGAGCATATATTCTAGGATTGATTTAAGCGGTGCAAAACCTGTACCTGTGCAAACCATCAAAATTGGCGCAGCACTGTCTTGTAACGTAAAGCTGCCAAGTGGTCCTTTAAAGCGTAAAATTTGTCCTGCTTTAAACTCATTCCAGAGTGCTTCTGAAAATACGCCACCTTGACGATAGCGAATATGTAATTCGACCATGTCAGTGGTAGTTGGGCTATTGGCTAATGAGTAACTGCGGTTTTTGCCAGCATGACTTAAATCAATGTATTGCCCCGCAAAAAATTCAAAACTTTGATTGGCTGGCAGTTTTAGTTTTAAAATTGCAACACTACCAATTTTTTCAATTGATTCAATTTTTGAGGGCAAAGTTTTAATCGGAAATCCGTTCACAAAGCCTGGAATATCTAGTACTACGTCGCTAGTGGCCGAAGCCTTGCAGAGTAAAATAGTATTATCAGCCAATTCTTGTGGACTTAACGCCGATGGAGCATATTCTTGGTGAGTGACACTACCGCTGGTTAATTTGCATTTACATGCGCCACAGCCACCATTTTTACAACCGTGGGGTAGATTTATTTTGGCTGCTAATGCTGAATCAAGGAGGGTGGCATCAGCGGTGGTGGTGAAATTTATATCATTGGGTTGAATTGAGACGTTAAAGCTCATGGTTAGTAATACCTTATTAGATTGATAGACTATTGCATTATTGTAGCATATGCTCAAAGTATTGCTAATTTTATTGCATCAGAGTACGCGATATTTTTACAGCCTAAGCTTAGCGCCGTAAAAGCACGATATTATATACTATTGTTGTAATACTGCATTAACTTTATCGTTAATAGATTATATAAAGTTGTCAAATGATTTAAAATTAGGCTAAATTGTGTGATTTTAAGGTAAAATTTATTTAATTCATTTATTTCAAAATTACGAATGTTACGCATACTTTGTAGATTTTTTAGGCTGAATTCTCTTGAAATATTTTGCCATGGGGTATGAGCTAATCACATAATGTATTCATTATTAATTACCCCAAGCGGTTCTGGAATATTTAAAGACTTAAGCGTTTGGAGTAAGTTAATTTCAATGCTGCGCGTAATACTGTTAATTGGAATACCCGCTGGGTTGTGATTAAACGGATTCATTAAGCTCATGCCATTAAAGTGAATGGCGTTAAACACAAACCCCATTAGCCAACCTAAGGCGATTGAAGCAATCCCAATTAAACCTGAAGTTGACATCGTAATTAGGGCAATAAAGAGCCAAATAAATAATTGGGTGAAATAGACGTAAGTAATTGGATAAATTGTATTATTAATCCGTTCTGATTTACCCATTCCATCACAGAAGCTTTGTAACAAACTATTTAAGTTGGCAAAAACAAATTCATTAATCGCACCAGTTTGGCGCAATGTATTTAAGTCCTGTGCTTGGAGTTGTAAAATTTCGTTGGCACGATGGTAATTGGGATTCAATGAATTAAGCTCGTCAGTGGTTAAATAAGTTGTATAGTTAGTATTGGTGTCGTCTTTGCGTAAAGAACAGCTTAACGCATATAAGAAAGCAATATGACGACGAATCATTTTTTCAGCTTTGATTTGGTCTTTGCTATAGGCAACTAAACTTCGCGCCCAAGAACGCGAGTCATTAACTAGAGCTCCCCAAATAATTCGTGCTTCCCACCAGCGGCCATAAGCTTGATTATTATTAAACCCAATAAAAAATGCGATGGCAGTACCCATTAGTGATGGATAAGCAATAGGTAGCATGGTTTTAGTGAAAATATATTGATCGACTAAATACACTAACGTGCAAAACAGCAACATCGAAATATCGACTTTCCAGGTGTAACTAATTACTTGATAAAGACTAAGATTTTTCTTAACTAACATGGATAATTCCTTGAGCGATGATTAACAGATAATATTAGCATAATTTAGCGTAAATAAGCTTATTTTGCATGCGCTGGATTGACTCTTGAATTGCTAAATTTAAAGAACTTATAGAGTTCCATAATTAAAAGCAGTAACAGTGATAAAGCAAACAACATTAGCCACTCGCGCCAATTAATTACGTCTAAATGTAAAACGCGTTGCATAAATGGAATGTGTGAGATGATTAATTGTATGAGTTGAGCACCGATGACAGAGAGCACTACAAAGTAATTATTGCGAATTGGACTTTTAAACACCGAGCGGTGTTCCGAGCGGCAATTAAAAACATGAATATTTTCTAGAAAGATTAATAAGACAAATAAGAGCGAACGGGCATGATATTCACTCATGCCTAATTTTAATGCTGTTAGCCAAAACCCCAAACATATTCCACCCAGTGCCAACCCCGCAATTAAGGATTCTTCAATCATTAAGCGATTAAAAACGCTTTCATTTTTTGCGCGTGGGGCTTGCTGCATGCTTTCTATTTCGCCAGCTTCAAAGGCTAAGGCAACATCTTGCAGACCATTGGAAATTAAATTAACCCATAAAATTTGAATCGCAATTAACGGTAATGGCACACCGATGGCAACTGCCATTAATAATAAGAAAATTTCGCCAATTGCCGAAGATACTGACATATAAGTTACTTTGCGAATATTATCATAAGCATAGCGCCCTTCTTCAACGCCTGCTACAATTGAACTAAAATCATCGTTAAGTAAAATCATATCGGCGCTATCTTTAGTTAAATCGCTGCCACTACCCATGGCGATACTAATATTGGCTTTCTTAAGTGCAGGCACATCATTGACACCATCGCCTGTCACGGCAATATAATGACCTAATTTATGCAATGCGGTAACAATGTGCATTTTTTGGAGTGGATTAACTCGCGCAAATACACTCTTGTGGCGAATTAAATTTTGCCAATTTTGCGGTTGCTCAGTTTGTAGAATTTCCAATTGACCACCGCTAATTACGTCTAGTTCATTCTGCGCAATACCAAGCTCTTTGGCAATTGCTAATGCGGTTGAGGGGTGATCGCCTGTAACCATGCAGACGCGAATTCCTGCTTTTTGGCAAGCAGCAACGGCGCTAATTGATTCTGCACGCAGTGGATCTTGCATGCCAATTAACGCGAGTAAGACCAAATCTGTTTGGGGTGAAGTTTGCTGGGCAATTGCCATCATACGATAGCCTTGCGCGGTTAAGTTTAATGCCTTGCTTTCAATGGCTGCAATATCTAATTTGGTTAGGCTCCCATCCGCTGCTAGTTGATATTTAGTTTGTGCTAAGATGGTTTCCACTGCGCCCTTGACGACAGAGAGTTGGTGCTGCTGGAATTTACAGCGTGCGCCAGAGTATTTATGTTCGGATTGATAAGGCGTGAGCTCTAATTCGCTAATTTGGCTTTTAAAATCAGTGGGAATTCCAGCTTTATAAGCTAATGCCAAAAACGCAACATCCACCTCGTCACCATTATGCTGCCAGCCAGTTTGGTTATGGAATAAAGCACCCTCATTTGCGATTGCACCTGCCAAGGCGACTTGAGTTAACAAGGCTTGTTGATTTGCGCTTAATGGTGTTGTGCTATCGATGGTTTGAATGAGTCCATCAGCATTATAGCCCTCTCCACCAATCTGTAAAATGTCTCCACTGGCAAATTGCACAATTTTAATGGTTTGTTGATTCACGGTTAAAGTGCCAGTTTTATCACTCGCAATTATGCTGCAACTACCTAAGCCCTCAACTGCGGCAAGCTTGCGAATTAGAACATTGCGTTTTGCCATCCGTTTACTCGCTACCGATAGCGCAACTGTAATTGCAATTGGCAATCCTTCGGGAATTGCGGAAACTGCTAAGGCAATGGAGAGAAAGAAAACCTCATGAAAGCTAAATCCACGCCATAAGGCCAGTAACATAAAGACACAACATAAGGTTAGTACCATAATTGACAGTTGCTGTGTAAAACGCTCCATGCGCACCACTAGCGGGGCGACAAGCTTGACTTCATGTGCCATAACTTTGGCAATTTTACCAATTTGCGTGTGAATACCTGTGGCAACCACTACGGCAACCCCGCGCCCACTACTAACTTGACTGGCGCTAAAGGCTAAATTAACTCGATCTCCTAGCGATGAATTGAGCGCCACGCGCGCACAATTTTTGTTCACACTGCTTGATTCACCAGTTAAAAGCGCTTCATTAATTCGTAGTTGTTGAGTTTCGATTAAACGTAGATCGGCGGGAACCTTATTGCCTGCTTCCAAAATGACGATGTCGCCTGGCACTAAATTGGCTGCATCAACATGAACCAATTCTCCATTGCGTTTGACGCGGACTTGGGTTTTAATTAGGCTATTGAGATTGGCTGCATTTTTAGCGGCATTATATTCTTGAATGCTCCCAATAAAGGCATTACTTAATAAAACAATTAAAATTACGCTAGCATCAGTATATTCTGCGACAAATAAGGAAATCAGTGCCGAGATTAGCAAAATATAAATTAGAGCATTTTTAAATTGACTGAGGAATATTTTTAAATAACTCACGGATTTAGCTGGTGGCAGTATATTATAACCGTAGTGGTTTAAACGCTTAGTTACCTCGGCATCATTTAAGCCATTAGGGTGACTCTTTAATTGGAGTAAGGTTTCATCTATGGATAAGGCATGCCATTGAGGTTCTAATTTACTTGCATTCAAACCACGAGTCTCCATTCAAATGTTTTTGGCACGCTTGATCTTTGGTGCGGAAGTTTACTCCTCTTGGCTTAATAGTATTATTTTCAATGCTTAACCAAGGATTTATGACTGTTTAAGTCTATCTATTATAACGTATAGTTTGGTTACGAATAAATTACTTATTCAATAAGCTAAGTCGAGTAATGTGTTAACTATGCTGTGGCGCTATGGATGAATTTGCTTGGATTGCCATTATTCTAATACAGTATTAGATTTACACCAAGATAATCAGAAAATGTAGTTATAGTTGACTTATTATTTTGACTTTACATTTAGAGAATGATTATGATGCCAACAAATTATATTTAAAAGTTACACGGCAAGAGATTTCTTAGTAAATTAAGTGTGATTTTGTTTTGAATAAGTGCATAAATGCTACATGTTTTTAAAAACAGTGCATTTTAATAAAACACATAATCAACAAAGAATGTAGCTTAAGTCTTCTTGTCGTTGATGCATGTAGGTTTTATTGCTGAATTTGGTGTTGCATATGCTGTTTGATTGTTGCTTTTTATCACGAACCCCGTTTGGGGTACTAGGCAAGAGTGTTGAATTTAGTTACAATGGAGTATGCTCACAGAAATGTTAATTTAATTACAATATAGGATCAAGAGGTGATAACAGCTGGTTAATGGATAAATAGTTATTTAGAATAATCTATCTTATCGTTTTTATCTACATCTGGTGCGGAATTATTTTAATCTCTTTGGGTTTAATTACTGATTAAGGTTGCTGTATTACACTAATCCACCATCTGCCTGCTGTGTGGAGTTTTATTTTTTTATTAAGGGATACTATGAATCATAAATTATTATTAATTGTAATTGCTGGCTTAACGCTAGTTGGTTGTGCGAATAATCCGTTAAGTTCATACAAAAATACGAGTGATAAACATTTAAATAATGTTTATACTGGAAATATAATGACCGCAATGCAGGCAGAAAGTACGCCAGATGTGCTGTATAATATGGAATATGGTTCTTTGCTACGCTTAAATCAAAGTTATGAATCAAGTAACCTTTATTTTAGTAAAGCGCAATTTTCAATTGACCTATGGGCATTAAGTTGGGCAAATACAACAGGTGGTAAATTAAGCACGTCGGCGACAGCTTTATTAGTAAATGATAGTGCCAATTATTATGAACCACGTGGCTATGAAAAAACTTTCTTGACCACTCTGCATGCCTTAAATCAAATGGGTTTGAATAACTTAGATAATGCGCGAGTTGAAATTAAACGCATGTATCAAATTGAACAAGCTACGCAAAATTATAATCAAGCACTTTATAATCAAGAAGCAATTGACACGGCAAAAGAGGGTAAAGATAAAACGAGTAATTATCTACAAAGCCAAATTATTAAGAAATATGACTTTAGTGACATTGCAAATCCCCAAGTGTTAGCACTGAAAAATAGTTACCAAAATGCATTTAGTCATTATTTAGCTGGTTTTGTTTTTGAAGCTTTAAATGAGCCAAGTTTGGCACGTCCTGGTTATCTTAAATCTGGTCAGCTCAATCCAAGTAATCCACTAGTACAAAGTAGCATTGATAACATTGATAAAAATATTAAACCTAAAGCTGGATTTACAGATTTATTAATTGTTGAGGAAACTGGACATGCTCCACAGATAAAATCAGTAGAGGTGCATGTTCCAATTGATTTAAATTTAGTTGGTACTCAAAATCCATGTCTTAACGTGATAAACATTTTCTACCCTAAATTAATAATCGATAATAATAACCTCGCCGTGTATAACTATAAGTTAGATAATCAAAACATGACTCCACAGCCTATGGTTGATGTTAATTTAATGGCGGCACGAGCGATTAAGGATAATACACCTCATATTATTTCACGTAATATTGCAGCGGCGTTGCGTAATATTGCTACGTCACAAGCAGCTTGCAGTGCGGGTGGTAGTGTTGGAAGTATACTCAGCCTTGGAACTTCAATCACAGGGGCCTTACTTGATACGGCAGATGAGCGTGCTTGGACACTTCTACCAAGCAAAATTAATATAAATCGTACAACTCTTGCATATGGAAAGCATATAATTACGGTTAATGTAAATGGTGTTGATTACACCAAACAAATTACATTAAGTCAACCGTATCAAATTATTACTTTTCGTGTAATAGGCAATCAGGTTTTATTTGATACACAACGTTCAATGTTAAATTAAGGAATAATTATGAAAAAATGGCTACTCGCTGGTCTTGGCGCGTTAAGCTTAATTGGTTGTAGTAGTAATAAAATCAGCGAACACTCGGTGCAGGTTGGTTCAATGGGGGATATTTCTATAACCGATATGCGCTCGGCGCGAGTTAATGGATTATTAGTTGCTCAAGCTAAATTCCATAATAGCGGCAGTTCGTCACAAACTGGTTTTTATCGTTGTCAATTCTCTGATGCAAATAAAATGGCGGTTGGTGATGCTGAGGTATGGCAGCCAATTACGATTTATAACAATGAAGATCAACCGATTAAATGCATGGCGACTCAGTTAGAAGCGACTGATTTTAAAGTTGAATTTTCAGCTGATGCCAAAAATGTAAATGTATTTCAATAAATTTTAAAGGAATTATAGATGAAGTCAAAATTAATTAAATTCTCATTATTAGGTAGTTTATTTTTAGTCGGTTGTGCTGGTCCAACCGTGTCATATGTTGACCCAAATGCAGTTACAACCCTAAATACCAATTTTAGTCAAAATGATTTACGCGCAGTTGCACAAGATATGTCCACTCAATTAATTCAAAGTGGCAAAATGAATCAATGTAAATCTTTCACGATTTCACCAGTTAAAAACGCTACCGATCAATATGTTGACACTTCGGTTATGACTAATGCGATGGCAGATAAATTAACTAATTCTTCTGCAGTTAAATCAACTTATGTAATTTCTACTGACGAAATGGGCAATCAAGCCGATGAGTTGGCGCGTCAAAATCAATCAGGTATGTATGACCAGTCCACTACCGCTAAAACAGGAAAAATGAAAGGTGCGCAATGTCGCATTGATGGTAAGTTAACTAGTGATACTCAAACCAATGGTAAACAAACTGTGGTGGCATATACTTTCTTTGTACAAGTATTTGATGTACAGCAAGGTGCGGCGATCTTTAGAAATAGCAAAAATATATCTAAAGGTTTAAGCAACTAATCATTAATTTTAATTGGGTAGAATTTTAAATTTTACCCAATTAAATAGAAAGAAGTAGTTAAATGAATAAATTTAAACTTTATGCTGTGCTCTTAGTTACAGCAAAATTAGCGCTTGCTTTGCCAACCATTGCAATTCCAAATTTAGTTTACTCGGCTGGTGTTGAAAAAATTGGAATTAATAATATTGATGTGCGTGGTGCTGTGATTAATAGTGGTAAATTTAAAGTGGTTGAAGCTAATGCAAATTTTAACCTTGCAGCGGTGAATACTTCAGACCCTGGTAAACAAGCTAGTAATATGACTGAAAGCGGTGGTATTCAAGATGGGTTAAGTTATATCTTAATTGGTCAAGTTATTTCAACTGATGAACATAATAACTACTTTCAAATTAAAGGAACAGATACTAGCACTGGTACACGCACTCTTGCGGTAACTGTTAGCTATAAATTACTTCGGCTTAAAGATAAAGCCAGTATTGCTGCATTTAATGCTTATGGAACAGGTACTCAAACAGTGTTCTTAAAGCAAGGTGAGTTAATTCATCCAAATCGTTCAATGATACTTCGTGATGCCTCGAAAGATTTAGCTAATAATGTTGTGGAACAATTGCTTGGTCAATATGGCTCGTCAAGTAAGTTTGACCAAAAAGAGAAACCAGAAATAACCGAAGTAAAAACTTACGACAATTGATATTGAATTAGTTACATATTTATGTTGTTAATTGCGTAATTCACATTTGAGGTATCTATAATTCAACCATACAATAATTATTAATTTGAATTACAGCCAAGCCCTTGTTAATATTGAGATTGGCTGTAAAAAAGTATACATCTTATTGTGATATGACAACTTCCTTTAAGTGGATATTTGATAATAAGAAAGGTCTATATATAAAATAATTTAATTTATACGGATCAAATGAATTTATTTAGAGGTGCTTAAACATGAAAATTATTTCTGCTGGACTATACTTATTAAATATGGTTTTTAGTTCATTTATTTTATATATGCTTGTTTTTTGTTTATTCTTTGAAACAACTCAATTGAAATCGCTAATTGTTGAAATATTAAATTTTTTACATATAGTAGATTATCATGCAAATGAGGTTGGTTTTATAAGTTCTAGTAATGATTTAATTCTAAAAGTAGTTAGTGGGAAATATTCATTTATTTATTATGCTTTGTATGGTACGATGATTTTTATTGGCATAAATATGTTAATTTATATTACAGGCTTATGGAAAGTAATTAGTAAAATTATTGATGGATATAGTAATTATGAGATAATCAGACCAAATGACCCCCGTAATCAAAAACTATTTCAAGTTTTAGATGAAATTAAAACCAATGCACAATCAAAATTAAATATTGATTTACCAGATTATCATCAATTTCAATTTGAGATTCAAAAAGATGATGAATCTATTAACTTTCACATTACACCTACTCAAATATTGAGACCAACCAAAAAAACCCTTAGTTATTTAGAAAGTAATAATAAGCGTGATAATGATATTTTTAAAGCTATTGTTGCTCATGAAATAGGACATTTTGTGAATAAAGATACGGAGCTTAATCAGTTTCAAAATGGGACTAACTTGTTAATTTCCTGCATTGAATCTATTTTTCATAAAATATCACCAAAGAGTTTAAACCAGAAAATCTTTAAGATTGGAGCTGATTTATCATCAGCTGGTGGGTGTCTTGGTTTGTTAATCGCATCACCTTTTTTATTTATTGCTCTTTTTTTATGGCTAGTCCTACTACCAGGAGTCATTTGTATTTGGATAAACAAGAAGGTTACAAATTATGTGTTTCTACCCTTAAAAAATTTAACGGGACGAGGACAAGAATACAATGCAGATTCTTTTGCTGTGAAAATAGGACATGGTCAAGGATTATTTGATTTGTTTACAGAATTGGATAAAACTAATAACGTAACATCTAATGGGTTTACATGGTCAAAGTTTTTCGGAGATGGTCATCCAACTAATTATGCTCGCCAGAGAAATATTAATAAAATAATGAAGAACTTAAGGAATCCATAATGCAAAGTATTTCACATTTTAAGGTAATTATTTTACTAGTTTCATTATTTCTAATAGTTGGGATGAAGAAGGTTTCACTATACGTAAAACCAATGGCTGATTTAGAGTATCAACAACAATTAATGAAGATTAATACTAAAATTGAAGAGTTAAAAACAACTCCTGCGCCATCGCCGTCGCCAACCAAGCAAAATCGTAAAAAACGTAAGAGTCATAATTAATTTTTTAGAAGGATATTATTATGAGTAAGCATACACTTGATGATTTTAGTGATATAGAATTTAGCGATGAAAAGCTAAATAACACAACCCGCGTTCCCATTGCCATTCTACTAGATTTAAGTGGTTCTATGAGTAATGAAATTCCATTATTGAAACATGCTGTTATTGATTTTTTTGCAAGTTTACAAAAAGATCCAATTGCTAGCCAATCTGCATTAGTATCTATTATTGGATTTGGGTCTGCTGGGGAAGAGACGCAGTTTACAGATTTCATTGAAGCTGAGCAATTTACACCCACTCAATTGAATTTAGAGACTTTGGGATTGACGGCTACAGGTTCCGCAATAAAATATGCATTAAATAAATTAGATGCAAAAAAACAAGAACTTCAGCAATCAGCAATTGATTATTATCAGCCATGGTTGGTTTTAATGACTGATGGAGGATCGACAGATCCTGAAACTTTGAAGGAACAAATAAAACAAATTCATTCTTTAATAAATAGTAAAAAATTAAATGTGGTTTGTGTCGGCATAGGTGAAGGTGTTAATGAAAAAGAACTTTCATCAATACATCCGGGTAAATTTTTTATACAAGTAAAAGATGCGGGTACTGATTTTTCTAAATTTTTTGAATGGCTAGGTAAGTCTGTTGTCGCTATGTCAAATTCAGTAGCAGGAGCCGCTCCAACTATTGAACAGCCATCACTACCAGTATTTTCATTTAATCAGTAACTAAGATAAGATGGAACAGCATTATGCACCTTTTTATCTTATGCTGTTCCATCTAAAGTAATGAAAGTTTGATATGAAACAAAATAAATGGCAAATGATGTCTGCCGCAATGACAGGACTAAAACATAGTTCTATTAATAAAAGTGGTCAAGATCGTGTATATAATTTAACTCGTAATGGTGTTTTGGTAATAGCGTTGGCAGATGGAGCTGGTTCGTATAAATACCCAGAACAGGGCGCAGAATTAGTTTGCCAAGTAATATGTAATGAACTGTCCGATAACTTTGAAGATATTTATAGTTTTAATCTTGAAGATGTAATCATCAGGCTATGTAATATAATACAATCTCCATTGAGTAAATTAAGTGCAGAATTAGACTGTGATATATATGAGTTGTCATCAACGCTATTATGCGTCGCCGTAAAAGATGGGCGATATATTGCATTACATATTGGGGATGGTATAATTGGCTATAATCGTGATTTTGGAACTTTAGAACCTTTATCTTTACCTGAAAATGGTGAAACACCAAATTCAACCTTTATGACAACAGGAAGTAACTTATCTCGACATTTGAGAGTTTTACGTGATACTCTAGAAAATATCAGTGGATTTATATTGATGTCAGATGGTTCAGGACATGTTTTATTCAGTAATAAAGAACATTTTTTTGGCAATAACGCCCAAAAGCTGATTAATCTAATCCAAAAAGGACGTTATCAGCAAACAGAAGTTAACCAATTTGTTGAAAAACTATTAGTTCCAAATTGTAAAGTATTTGATGACTGTAGTCTTAATATAATTACATTAATTAATGATTTGGAAAAATGCACATCTGATAATAAAAGTAATGTACCTTTAGAAAAGCATAATATAGTTTATTACCGCATAAAAGATAAGATAAGAAAAAATAAGTCAAAATATAAGAGTATGATAAAAAAATTCAAAGAGTTTAAACATGCCGAGTAAATTTACAAACAAAAAATTTTTTAAGCAAAAAGATCTCTCACCCGTAATAATTAAAGCTCAACTAAATGGAGATAATAGCGGTGAGGGTTGGATACATGATGTTGATATAGACCCAAAGCTGTGCGCTAAAATGTATAAAGGTTATGATGAGCCTTTAAGCCAAAGAGGGGCATATACACCAGAAAAAGTTGCAAAAATACTTGATATGTCACGAATGTCATTTAGTAATCCGAGTATTACATGGCCAACCGCAGATAGCATCCTTGTCGATAAAAATGGTGTCTTTGTGGGGTATCTAATGCCAAAAATAGATATGAAAGAGTATAGGGAAACTCAAGACGTATTTAAAGATTTAACTGTAAAATTTCAGATTGATAAAAACCAGTCTAATAATCTGCACTATGTTGTATATGATTATGTCGCTATATTGTTGAAAATCTGTAAAGAAGTCTCAAACAGAATTCAATTTTTACATCAGCATAACATTTTATTTGCTGATATTAAGTTTGAAAATTTTCTTGTCAGTCAAAAAACGTATCACGCTTTTCTGATTGATACAGATAGTTATCAAGTATCACCGAACCATATAACGGCATTATTTTCTGAAGGTTATATAGCGCCTGAGATACTTGTGTCAAATTCAAATCCCCATGATTTTTTTAGTAAGCACCCTCGAACTGACCAGCATGAATTGTTTGCTCTTGCTGTATTGTTTTTTGGTATTCTAATGCATGGAGCTAGCCCATTCTCAATTATTTCAAGTCATGGAAACAAAAATGATAGCATAAAAAAGAATGAGTTTAACTTACCAGATTCTGATGATAAAAATGCAACTAAATCATGGTTCCCCACTGATCCAACTAATGAGCAAAAATTAGTTATAACTATTTGGCCTCTTATCGGAACTAGATTACGCAAATTATTCATAATGGCTTTCGATAAGAGCGACCTTAAAAACATAAAACGCCCAACAGCAAGCGATTGGGAGTTGGCATTTGCAGATAGTCTATCGGATATTGAATCAAAGAAAAATACTGCGGCAACACAAATGCAGCAGCAAGTTCCAGTACAACAGCAAGTTCCAATACAACAGCAAGTTCCAATACAACAGCAAGTTCCAATACAACAGCAAGTTCCAATACAACAGCAAGTTCCAATACCTCAGCAGGTTTCAAACAATCCTAAGAAAAATAATCCTCTTTTATATTTAGTCTATGTTTTAATTGGTATTGCAATAATTACAGTTATTTTTTGGGATAAAATATTTACTTCAAAAGAAGCATCGACTCAAGTGAATAATCCAGTAATTGAAACTAATGTTTCTTCAGTTCCAGAAGCACCAAAAGCATTACCTGCTCCTGTACCTGTAGAACAGCCTAAAACTAAAGTAGTAAATAATCCTAAACCAGTTAAGCAAAAAGTTAAGCAAAACTCAACTAATGTTCAACCATCATCTGGTCAGAGCTCTAACAATAATGCTCAATTGGGTGACATGTAATTTATATTTAAAACTAGTGTTACATCAGTGATATAATCAAAAATTGTTGTTATTTTATAATTGAGGAAAATTATGAAAAATTATCTTAAATTTGGCTTATGTGTCTCGATTACGGGATTAATTTTAGTTGGCTGTTCAACTGCGCCAACGGTTAATAATTATTCGACGTATATGAATCAACCAACTGTTAAAAATGGTGATAGCGGAACTATTGAAAATAAGCAATTAAATAAACCAGCTTGGAATGAACTTGAAGTGGCAGGCATGCATTCTTATCGTCAGATGCCAGATGGAAGTTATGCTTATAATCCACATGACGGTTTATTGTATGTCCGCGCTTCTGTTGTAAATAGTGGCACAACACCAGTTCAGGCTAAGTGGCGTTGCAAATTCTATGATAGCAATAATATACCTCTTTATGATGAACAAAATGATGAACGAGCAACGTCAGCTATGGGATTGGGTTGGCATACTATGATTGCATATCCATTAAAATCAAAAAGTCAAACTGATGATGCTAATCTAATTCGTTGTGTCGCGCCTGAAGCGCGAGCAACTGAATACCGTATTGAAGCACATGATACGGCGAATGATATAACTATATATAAACACGAGTAGTTATTATAATATTTTATGTGTTTAACTTTTTTAGGAATTTAAAATGAAAAAATTGATTATATTAATGGCATTTGGAACCTGTTTTGCTGGGCCATTTGATTCAGTTACTTCTATGGCAAACACAGGACAGTGTACGCAATCATGCGATCCAGGCGCAATCATGAAAGCCCTTAAGGTTAGCAGTGAGCAGGCTAAATCATTATCAACTACGGCGTGTCAGGTTGCTTGTGCAGATTCTTGTTTTGCTGGTAAAATCAACGAAAAAGCTTCAACTGAAGTCGCTGCTAATGCTTGTCAAGATAGTTTGAAAAAAACTTTTAAATTAAATTAAGGTTTTTAATTCAAAAATCCAGTTAAGCAATTAGCTGGATTTTTTTGCTTTTATTAAGTGAATAAGATAGTTATCATTGTTGTGGGTGAGCTTAGTCCCAATCTATTTACCTTAAAGATAGTAGCTATATTATACTAATGGCAATACTCATTTAATGTACTTATAAGCAGGCATCATCTAATTATGAAATATCGTGATTTAAGAGAATTTATCAGTAACTTAGAGGAGATGGGCGAATTAGTCCGTGTGACGCAACCAGTTTCTCCACATTTAGAAATGACCGCATTTTGCGATAATGTTTTGCGCAATTCTGGTCCCGCCATCTTATTTGAAAATCCAACTACTCACTCTATGCCTGTTTTGGGTAATTTATTTGGTACGACCAAACGAGTTGCCCTTGGTATGGGCAAAGAGAATCTTGCCGAATTGCGTAAAGTTGGCGAATTTTTGGCTGAACTCAAAGAGCCACAACCACCCAAAGGTCTGCGGGATGCGTGGGATAAATTACCACTCCTTAAACAGTTGTATAATATGTTGCCCAAAGTTATTAAAAACGCACCCGTACATCAAGTAGTGATTGAAAAAGATGCGGTGGATTTGGGGCAGTTTCCAATTTGGCATTGTCACGTTGAAGATGTTGCACCGTTAATTACTTGGGGTTTAGTGGTTACTCGTGGGCCACATAAGAAGCGTCAGAATTTAGGCATTTATCGTCAGCAAGTTATCGCCAAAAATCGCGTAATTATGCGCTGGCTCTCGCATCGTGGTGGAGCACTAGATTATCTTGAACACTGCAAACAGAATCCTGGGCAGCCCTATCCAATTGCTGTGGTCTTAGGTTGCGATCCTGCCACAATCTTGGGTGCGGTTACCCCAGTTCCCGATAGCCTCTCCGAATATCAATTTGCGGGCTTATTGCGTGGTAGTCGTACTGAGTTAACCCAATGTTTACTCTCAGATTTGCAAGTTCCAGCCTATGCCGAAATCGTTTTGGAGGGGTTTATTTACCCGAATGATGTTGCGCTCGAAGGTCCATATGGCGATCATACGGGCTATTATAATGAACAAGACAGCTTTCCTGTGATGACCATTGAAAAAATCACTACCCGTGAAAAGCCAATTTATCATAGTACTTATACGGGGAAACCCATCGATGAACCAGCCATTCTTGGTGAAGCGCTCAATGAAGTGTTTGTACCCTTAATTCAAAAACAATTTCCTGAAATTAGTGATTTTTATTTACCACCAGAGGGTTGTAGTTATCGTTTGGCGGTAGTCTCGATTAAAAAACAATATGCAGGGCAAGCCAAACGAATTATGCTCGGGATTTGGAGTTTTTTGCGTCAATTTATGTACACCAAATTTATTATTGTGGTGGATGATGATGTCAATATTCGTGATTGGAAAGATGTAATTTGGGCGTTAACTACGCGTGTGGATCCATTACGTGATACTACCTTAATTGATCGTACGCCAATTGACTATCTGGATTTCGCTTCACCGATTTCTGGTTTGGGGAGTAAAATGGGCATTGATGCGACCAATAAAATCCATGGTGAAACTAATCGCGAATGGGGGCGAGTCATTCTTCCTGATCCTGTGGTTAAGGCGCGGATGGATGAATTATATTCACAATTATTCACTCCACAAAAGTGAAATTAATGCAGTTATATATCAGGGAAAATTTTCAAAATGTTCAATGACATTTCAATCTTCATGGCAATTGTTGATGCAGGTAGTTTTATGCAGGCAGCTAAAAACCTCCAAATCTCCCAAGCAACCGTGAGTCGGCGCTTACAAAGCTTAGAAAAGGAACTGCGGATTACCTTAATTATTCGTAGCACGCGTAATTTTGAAATTAGTACGGCTGGTCAACGCTTGTATCAAAGTGTCAAGGAGCAGCAGTTAAGCTTACACAAGGTTATCGATAATCTCCGCGATGAGCAACAACAAATTGTTGGTAGAATTCGTGTGTCATTACCAACAGTAATGGCGTATACGATTATTAGTCCTTATTTAGCTGAGTTTATGCATGAGAATCCAGATATTAAACTTGAGGTTTGCTATCAAAATATTGAGTTGGATTTAATTCGTGACAATTTTGATTTAGCTATCATAAACTATCGTCCTAAGCAGCAAACTTTCTTGATTCGTAAGATTTATAGCGTTGTAACTGGTCTTTATTGCAGTCCTGTGTATATACAACACTTTGGAATGCCGATGTACTTGGAAGATCTAAATAAAAATCATCTATGTGTTGGGAATATTAATTCTGATTTAACCACCGATCGAGAAGTTTATACACTACATAAATCTGGAACCGTTTTACTCTTTCCTAATAATGGGCGAATTTTTACTAATAATACGCTGCATAATCGGCAAATTGCGCTAAGTGGGCAAGCAATTGCTGGTGGTTGGGATGATTTTTTTGCGGCAGAACTAAAGAGTGGGCAGCTTTGCCGCGTGTTACCCGACTATAGTTTTGGTGAAATAAATTTCTATCTAATTCGTTTAAAAAATCATGAAAAATCTGCGATTACTACGTTTATTAAATTCTTAGACGATTGTATCGTACGGGCTAAATCACAACTGAGTTAATCAATAATCTATTTTGAGGGTTAAAATGGCAAACATTCTTTCATTACAGTCACATGTAGCATATGGTTATGTTGGTAATAAAGCAGCCGTATTTCCTTTGCAACGCCTAGGACATGAGGTAATTTCAATTAATACCGTGCAATTTTCCAATCACACGGGTTATGGTTCGTGGACTGGTGATATTATGTCGATTGAGCACATTGATAAAATTTTTGATGGCTTGAATCAACGTGGCGCGTTAGATAATTTGGATGGGGTTTTAACTGGTTATTTGGGTGATAAAACCTTAGGTGATGTGCTGTTAAAATGGTTGAAAGTTATTAAAGATAAAAACCCCAATGTAGTTTATTGTTGTGATCCTGTAATTGGCGATACCGATCGTGGGGTTTTTGTGCGTCCTGGAGTGGCTGAATTTTTTTCTGAGCAAGCGGTAAAGTATGCAAGTATTTTAACGCCGAATCAGTTTGAATTAACCAATTTAACCGGGATTGAAATTAATAGTCTTGAGGATGCGACGCGTGCTTGTCAACAACTTCACCAGCGCGGTGCAGAGATTATCTTAGTTACCAGCCTAACTCGTCAAGAAGCCGATCAGAATCAAATTGAGATGTTGTTGTCTTGTTCTGATGAAGTTTTGTTAGTCGCAACCCCCCGTCTGGAAATGCCGATTGCACCGAATGGTTCTGGGGATATGACCGCCGCGATTTTCTTGGCTAAATTCTTAGAAACTAATGATACCGCAGAAAGTTTGGCGCACACTGCGGCGGCAATTTATGCAGTATTTTGCAAAACTCGTCAACTCCAACAACGTGAATTAGCGATTATTCAAGCGCAAGAAGAAATCGTGACTCCGAGCCGTAAATTCCCCATTCATATTCTCAATTCAGAAGATGAGCCAGAATGAGTATCATATTACGAAAAACCATTGCTGCAGATTTAGAATTTGTCGGCGCAGCAGAGCGTCATCCTGATAATTGTAACTATGTTTATCAGTGGTCATCAGCCGAGCATTTGGCGGCATTAAGCGATCCTAATTTGGCGCATTATGTCATTGAAGATTCACACACTCACGAGTTACTGGGTTATATCATCTTGGACGAAGTCCAAAATAGCAGTCACTCAATTAATTTACGCCGTTTGGTTGTAACTGTAAAAAATCGTGGAGTCGGTCGATTAGCGCTTGAGGCGATTAAGCAAATTGCTTTTGAAGAGTTGGCGGCGCATCGTCTCTGGCTGGATGTATTTAGTGACAATTTAAGAGCTTATCAATTATATCAGAAGGTTGGCTTTATACAAGAGGGTTTGCTACGTGAATCCTATTTACGTAATGGGGTGTATGCCTCGCAATATTTAATGGCGATACTGAGTACGGAGTATTTTGTGATGCGTCAATATCTATTGCGTTGATTTTTATTATCCACATCGCCAAAGTCCGTTGTGTTTGCAGCATTTCTTTCTGCTAGGTTGTGAACAATCACTTTTTGAATTTGAATAAATTTAGCATTTGCGATTAAGTTAAATTGTGAGCTGAGTATTAATGCTGGATGGCGATCAAGGCGCGCGGTATTGATTTGGCGAATAAATTCTTGGAGGCGTTTTTGGTTCGGCAGCGCTAAATTTTGTTGCGTGATGTACCAAGTTAGTAAATTAAATTGGCGTAATTCATTGAGCTGTCCAAATAAGTTCCGTTGCAAACCTTGCTTGTCTTCAGTACAACAGCTGATAAAATCAGCTTGTGCGAGATCATCGTTGAGTTTTACACTCTTTTGTAGGCTGTGTAGGCTGTGCATTAATTTAGCCACGACATGGGAATCATGTTCAATTAATTCAGGAATTATTTTATTGCGTAAGAAATTACGTAAATAATGATTATCGTAGTTACTTTCATCGCTGATATTTTTCAGTGCATTTAATTTTGCATAGGCGCTGAGCTGGGTTTTGGTGTAATTTAAGAGTGGTCGCCAAAAAATTTGCTCACGGCGTTTAATTTGTGAATGCATCGCAGCGAGGTTATGAATATCACTTCCGCGTAACAGTTGGCTTAACATAGTTTCAATTTGATCATCTTGATGGTGCGCTAAAATAATTACCTCGGCAGCAGTCTTGGCATATTCTGCATAGCGTAACTTGCGCGCGCTATTTTCTAAACCTTCACCACCAAGTTTTATAACACTAACTTGTGCCAAGGTTAAAGGAATTTGCCAATTTGCACAGAGCTCACTGCAAAATTCTTGCCAGTCATTGGCATTGGCTGATATGCCATGATTGACATGAATTGCTGAGAGTTTTAGTGGTTTAATTAAACTCAATTGTTTAAATAAATGTAAGAGCACCACCGAATCAATTCCACCGCTTAAGCCGATGCAATAATGTAAATGACCGTCAAGGTTTGACGGCCACTGGCTGAGTAGATGTTCTGGCGTTAGCGTTGAATTATTCATTTTCAATTTTAAAGGTGCCATAATCGATGATCCGCGCAAAACGGCGGTTAACTAGGCTTGGCATGTCAAACTCTTGTAGTGTTTTGAGATTTGCGCTTAGATTATGTTTCATGCGCGTCATCATTTCGCTGTGATTAGAGTGCGCGCCACCCAGCGGTTCGCTAATAATACTGTCAATTAAGGCTAAGGTTTTTAGGCGATTTGCGGTGATACCCAAAATTTCGGCGGCTTGATTGGCTTTAGTGGCATCTTTCCACAGAATTGAAGCACAACCTTCAGGCGAAATAACCGAATAGACCGAATATTCTAACATATTAATTTGATCGCCAATTGCAATGGCTAAGGCTCCACCTGAACCACCCTCACCAATTACTGTACAGATAATTGGAACTTCGAGTCCCGCCATCTCATATAAATTACGTCCAATTGCTTCAGATTGGCCACGTTCTTCGGCACCAATTCCAGGATAAGCGCCTGGTGTATCAATGAAAGTGATGATCGGGAGTTTGAATTTATTGGCTAAGTTCATTAAGCGTAAGGCTTTGCGATAACCTTCAGGGCGTGGCATCCCAAAATTGCGTTCTAAATTTTCTTTGGTGTCGCGACCTTTTTGATGACCAATAATCATCACCGATTGTTCACCAAGTTTAGCCATGCCGCCAATAATAGATTTATCATCTGCAAAGTGGCGGTCGCCATGCAATTCAATAAAATCGGTAAAAATGTTATTGATATAATCGAGTGTCCGCGGACGTTGTGGATGGCGTGCAACTTGTGATATTTCCCATGCACCAAGTTGGCTGTAAATATCTTTAGTTAATTCTTCAACTTTAGTTTGTAATAACTCTATTTCAGAGGAAATATTGACTGCAGATTCATCTTGCATTTGGCGCAATTCTGTAATCTTATTCGTCAATTCCGCAATAGGTTTTTCAAATTCAAGAAAATGTCTTTTCATAAATAGTCCTAATAATTAATTATTAACCCCGAGTTGTTTACTCAAAGTAGAAATATTTTTCTGATGTTCCGTAACTGCATCTTGCAGGGATTGAATCCGTGCTTGATATTGTTCTGGTTGATTAATTTCACTGGCTAATTTAGTCTGTTTAGCCGTAGTTAACGCTTGTTGAGAATCGGATAGTGCTTGCTTTTCTCGATTCAGCTCTTCATTTAAAATCTGTTGGCGTCCAGTCTCATTGCCATAGGTTGGCGCGGTATCTTTAGTATAAATCTTGGTGCTTTTAGCCTCATTGGGTGCTTGGGTATAACCTTTTGCCGCATAATCACGTTTGCTCATCGGTGATGAATACACTGAGAGCGGTGGTAAATTTAATTTTTTCGCATTTTTAACCGGTTTATTGGTATATACGGAGTTGCCATTTTTATCTTTGTAAAGGTAAATATCATCGGCAAACCCGCTGGTAATTAAACCTACGCTAATTAGGCCATAAATTAAATTTTTCATGCAGACTAAAATAAGTTGATTATTGAAATAATCGATACAAACGCAATAAAGAATAAGCCACTGCGATAAAGTAAGGCAACCACATAATCTACAACTTTTGGATCAAAGAGATTATTGGTGCTGCGCACATCTTCAATTCCATCGTCTTCAATCGCATGTGGTTTGGCAAATTTATCTTTACCAATTGCGACAAAAGCAACTTCATTTAAGACATTTTCGAGGTAGAAAAAGCTTAGTTTCACTTTACCACGTTGCTCTAATGCATAGCGCATTACTTCTTCAAAATCACCTGCTACCGCAATAAATATAATTAGCACTGTATATGGTACTAGATTGATCCAGAATAACATTTTGTCAACTACTACACTATAGACTAGCGATTCTTCGCCACGGGCACGAAGTTTAGTTGCCATCGCATTTAAAACTAGATAGCAAATTGCGCCTAATACCGATGGGAGCACCATAAACCAGAATGTTGTTGCGAAGAACTTAGTAGCAAAAGTTTGGACAAATTGTTGAAAATCACTGCCGCGATTGGCTTTTTTGGCTTCATCTTTCCAGCCTAAAATATCCACGCACAACACGAATAACAGGCAATTAATTATAAAATATGGAAGATGATGACTATTTAATGGCAAAATCATTAATAACATAGTAACTAATAAAAATGGAATCAATGCAAAAATAAAGTACAAGCGAATTTCGCGGACGGTTTGGAAATCGCGCTTGACAAATAGATTGGCATATTGCTCAATTTTATTGTTAAACCAGCCTCTAATTCCCTCGAGCAGTTTTCGTTGCTCAAGAAAAATAGTTAAAAGTATAGCGATAAATGACATAAGTTATGGTTACCTGTAATTAATTATTGTTGTAGATGTAAATTTCTTGTAAATTTCGATTCACATCAAAAATATCCATACCAAAACCAAATAGGAAGTGATTAGGAGCATTAACTCCGACATGATCGGCATAAATTGGTTTTTCTTTGCCAATTTCCTTGTTGACCATTACCGCAACTTTGCATTCTTTAGCTTCCGCATTCATTAAGAAGCGTTTAATTTCGGCAATAGTGTGGCCTTCATCAAGAATATCATCGAGAATATAGACAGTCTTACCGCGAATTAGCGATTCTTTAGGTTGTCTGAACCATGTAATATGGCTTGAACCATAATGGGCATCACCATAACGTGAGGCATGAATATAATCCATAATAATTGGTTTTTTAAGGCGTTTGGTTAACTCTGAGGCAAACATCATGCCGCCATTCATAACCGTTAAAAAAACTGGTACTTCATCACCTATTTCTTGATCAATATTGGCGGCCATTTGGTCGAGTGCGCTAGATAATTGTTCTTGATTAAACAGGACGGTTGAATTTTGAATAAGTTGTTGTGCTTTGGCATAATCTAATTGCATGGAGACCTCATGTTTATATTAAAATATAGACTTAATAAAAATAATGGAAATAAAATTTACCCTGTATTGTAACAAAAAATAACCGAGCTAACAAGCTCAAAGTAATTATATAACTTTTGAATGAGAATATATTATGCAAAAAGCTTTACTTTTAATTTTAGATGGTTTCGGAATTCGGAGCGACGATGATTTTAATGCGGTAGCTGGCGCAGCTAAACCAAATTTGACAAAATACATGCAGAATTATGCATTTGGTAAAATTAATGCTTCAGAACAGGCGGTTGGTTTACCTAAAGGTCAATTTGGTAATTCTGAAGTAGGACACTTAAATCTTGGTGCTGGACGAATTGTGCGTCAAGATATCACCAAAATTGATTATGCAATTGAAACAGGTGAGTTTTATACCAATCCAGCCTTTTTGGCGGCTTTTGCAACAACCTCGACTAAAACAGTACATATTTTTGGACTTTTGTCGGATGGTGGAGTGCATGCACATCAAAATCACATTTATGAATTAATCAAATTGGCTAGTCAATCAACAAATATTCAATATATTTGGGTGCATGTGTTTTTAGATGGGCGCGATACGCCACCACAAAGCGCGAAACACTTTATTACTCAGTTAGAAGAAGTTTTAGTGACTAATCCTAAGGCTAAAATTGCGACGGTGGCTGGGCGTTATTATGCGATGGATCGGGATAAACGTTGGGATCGAGTTGAATTAGCTTATCAAGCTTTGGTAGATGCAATTGGCGCAACGTCTTTTGTTAATCCATGTGCGGCAGTTGATGCAGCGTATGCCGAAGGTGTTAATGATGAATTTGTTAAACCTGCGGTATTTAATGGTTATACTGGTATGAATTCTGGCGATAGCGTGATTTTTGCTAATTATCGTTCGGATCGTGCTGTTCAATTGAGTGATGTTTTTATTGGTAAAGATTTTGCTGGGTTTAAGCGTAAAGAGCTGCAGTTAGCTAGTTTTGTGAGCATGACCCGCTATAATGATAAATTAGAATGTTTAGTCGCTTATCCACCAGTTGCGATAGCTAATACCTTGGGTGAATATATCAGTAAATTGGGTTTGAAACAGTTAAGAATTGCTGAAACAGAAAAATACCCCCACGTAACTTATTTCTTTAATGGTGGTGAACAACAGCCATTTGCGAACGAAACGCGAATTTTAGTTAATTCACCAAAAGAGGTTGCGACTTATGATTTGAAGCCTGAAATGAGTTTGCCAGAAGTTGCGACTAAATTAGTCGCTGCGATCAACAGTGAAGAATACGATTTGATTATTAGTAACTTTGCCAATGGTGATATGGTTGGTCACACGGGTAATTATGCGGCGAGTGTTCAAGCGGTTGAAGCTTTAGATTTATATGTTGGACAAGTGGTTGAGGCAATGTTGGCACGTGGTGGTGAAGTTGTAATTGTGGCAGATCATGGTAATTGTGAGCAAATGTTTGATTATCAAAGTCAACAACCACATACGCAACACACCACCAATTTAGTTCCGTGTATTTATATTGGTCGGCAAGCTTCAGTGCGTGCTGGTGGTGCCTTAGAAGATGTTGCGCCAACTTTATTGCAAATTATGGGTGTAGCGCAACCAGTTGAAATGACTGGTAAAAGCTTAATTGCGTTTCAATAGGTAATTGATGAAAAAAATAATCTTAACGCTGCTGATGGCTGGATTAAGTGTAACTAATTCGGCTTTTGCCGCTGGGTCAAGTTCAATTAATAGTAATTTGAATGATTTAAATTCGCAAATTCAACAAATTAATCAAGATTTAAATTCAAAGCAGCAGCAAAAGCAAAAAATTGATGCCGCCTTAAAAAATTCTCAAGGTGCGATAACTAAAACCAAGTCGTTATTAGATAAACTTACTCAACAACGGGCGTTGAATTTACAGCAACTTGATCAGTTAGCAACCTCAATTCCAAAAGTTACTAGCGCGACGCAACAAGCTCAAGCTCAGGTTGCGAGTTCAATGACCAATATTTACCAGCAAATTAAAACCATTGAACAAGATCAGCAATCCTTGTTAGCTGGTAATGATGCGCTGGATGCTGAGCGTAAAAAAACTTATTTGGTGGCGATTCTTAAAGCCGAACAAGATAAATACATGCAGCTTAATAAACAATTAGCTCAACTACAAGCGTTAAATAGCAAATTACAACTTGAAGTTGAGCGTCTAAATGCTAAATTGGGGAATACGGCTAAGCAACATGAGCAATTATTGGTGGTAAAAGACCAAACGGCACAACAAGCGGTACAGGTGAAACAACAGATCGCTCGTGAAAAAGCTCAACTCTCTAATTTAAAACAGCGCCAAGTTGAGTTAAATAAACTATTGCAACAATTAGCGTTAATTGAGAAACAGCAAAAAGCACGTCAATTAGCTGCTAAAAAAGCTGCGGATAAAGCGGCGGCTAGAGTCAGAGTTGAGCAAAAACAGGCGCAGCAAGCCAGCGTGAATGGAGCAACTAAAACATCGCAACCAGCTCTGATCGTTGCAAAACCACCTGGTGCTGAAACTAGTGTTACTCCACTTGAGGCTGAAAAACCCATCGCGGTTAGCGATCAAGCTACGGCAGCGGCTCCAGTTGTCAAAGACAGTCCTAAGAGCAGTGGTATTGCATTAGGTAAATCTGATGCGAGTATCGAAGATAATTCACCGTTCATGGCGCGTAAATTATCCAAACCAATTGCGGGTAATATAACGGTTGCCTTTGGGCAAATGCGTGATAGCGTGCGTAATAACGGGGTTCTGGTAATCCCAGCCGAAAATACGCCAGTTTATTCGGTGTCTCGTGGAGTGGTATTATTTAGCGGTAGTTTGCCTGGTTTTGGTCAAATTATTGTGGTGGATAATGGTGATAATTATACCTCGGTGTATAGCGGAGTTATCTCCAAAGTTGCCAAAGGTAATTCGCTTGCCGCTGGTCAGCAAATTGCTAGCAGTGGTAATGCGGATAACCAGCCGATGGGTGGCGTATATTTTGAATTGCGCCATTTGGGTAAGCCGGTTAATCCCAGCAAGTTATTCAACTAATTATTCTATAAAAGCACCAATCAAGGTGCTTTTATACGTTTTAACGCTTAAAAAGAAAAATTATGAAAATAGGTATTTTGATTTATCCTAATGTGCAACCGCTGGACGCAATTGGTCCATGGGAAGTTTTTTCAATTTGGCAAAAAATTCTGGCGCCAAGCGTTGAGCTAGTTTTAGTTTCTGAATATGCTGGTTTGGTTGAATGCGATAGTTCGATTGTCTTGCAGGCGCAGGTTGATTTTTCTGGATGTGATAATTTGGATTGCTTAATTGTCCCTGGTGGAATTGGACGTATTGAACAAATTCATAATGTTAGATTAATTGAATTTATTCAACGACAAAGTAAGACCTGTCAGATTTTAGCGTCTGTTTGCACTGGTGCCTTTCTGTTAGCTCAAGCTGGAGTACTGAAAGGACAGGTAGTGACCAGTTATTGGCGCTCGATTAAAGAATTGACCGAGAGTTTTGAGGTGCAAATTGTGGAGCAACGCGTGGTTAAGTCTGGCAAAATTTGGACCGCTGGTGGCGTTACGAGTGGTATTGATTTAGCGCTGGAATTGATAAATGAAGTAGCTGGTAAAGACTCGATGGATAAAGTTAGGCTATTATTGGAATATTTCCCAACTTCTGCGCATAATTGTCAATTAGATTTGGCAAATGATTTACCTAATTATGGGAGTAACCAGATTAGTCGTGCTGATTTACCAAAGTATATTACCGATTCGATTGGTGTATCAAGTTAATTTTAATATTTGTAATTTAATAGCCGTGTTGCAGTTATCTTTAATGTGTCGCGCTTATCGTGTATTTGTCTACGTTACTCTTAATGTAAACAGTATGAAGATTCTAATTCAGTAAGGTAATCTACGCCTAGAGGAAATTTAATGATTATTTAATGTGATGAAATATTTTAAACTTCCTAATTTTAGCTGTCAGCACTAATACCACAATTTCAACAATGTGATCATGATATAATCCATACTTACAATGATGTTATGTTCTAATAATTGTTAGGCATAATTTTGATTAATTTTTAATAAGGTCAAATATGGAAACGGCACAGCAGAAACAAGCTCTTAAATTTAATTCTTTTGATTGGGGGTGGCTTGTAATTAGTTTTGGAATGGCTCTTGGTGCGGGTATTGTTTTGGTACCAGTTAGTGTTGGCGTGGTTGGTTTAGTAGCATTTTTATGGGTCGCATTATGGGCTTATCCAGCGATTTACCTCTTTCAAAAATTGTATATGAATACTTTATTTGAAAATGACACTGCAAAATGCTATTCAGACACCATCGCGGATTTAATTGGTAAAAAATGGGGTAGCTTTTTAGGAGTACTTTATTTTGTTATGATGGCGATTTGGACGATTATTTATGGAATGCTGGTTTGTTCTTCAATTGCGCATTATTTATATCAATTTCATATTGTGAGTGATCCGAATCTTTTGAGTAACGCGCTGTTTACCTTGGTTGTAATGAGCATTTTAGTTTTTGTCGGTTGTAAAAGTGAAAAATTACTCTTTAAAATTTCTGGAGTGGTTTCAGTTCTTTTATTAGCTTGTGTGCTACTTGCTGCGATCATGGTTTTACCCTATTGGAAGTTTTCAAACGTTACATATATTCCTCAGGGTCTTAAATTTATAACTAGTACTACTGTGATGTTTCCTTTTGCATTAACCACAATTCTGTTTATTCAATCGTTAAGCCCAATGGTAATGTCTTATCGAACTAAATACGCTGATCGCCAAGTTGCGCAAAAAAAAGCTATTTCAACGATGCGCTTAGCATTATTTATTTTAGCGACAATAGTTTTATTCTATATTGTTGCTTTTGCTGGAATTATTTCTCAAAGTGAAGCTATTTTAGCTAAAAATCAAAATGAATCTGTATTTGCCATTATTCAAAAAATGAATTATAGCAATCCATTAATTAATGTATTAGGTATTTTTATTAATATTTGTGCCGTATTAGCTGCATTTTTGAGTATTATTACTGGTATGCGTGAAGGCGTGCGTGGTATTCTGCTGAATCTTATTCGTGGAATTGGCAAAGATGGTGCAATCGTCAAAAGCCCTGTTTTTGAAGTAATTATTGGAGTAATCATTGTTTTAATGACGTGGCTATCAATAGTTTTTCAAGTGCCGATTTATAAATTAGTGCCGTTATGTGGTCCAATTTTTGGCATTATCGGTTGTTTGATGCCAGCACTTTTGGTTTATAAAGTACCTGCATTACACAAATACAAAGGATTAACGGTTTATTATATTGTTTATGTTGGGATTATTTTATGTATTTCTCCGCTATTAATGAAAGCGATGTAAGAAATACAAAATTTTAAATTTATATAGAAAGTGAATGAAGATGACACAAATTACGCAAGAGTTAATTGTTAAAGTAATTGATTTACTGAATAGTGAAATTATTCCAGCTGAAGGCTGTACGGAACCGATTGCAATTGCTTATGCTGCTGCTAAGGCGACGGCGGTGCTTGGACAAAAACCTGAAAAAATGCAGGTATTTATTTCTGGCAACATTATTAAAAATGTGAAAAGCGTGGTGGTTCCAAATAGTGGCGGCATGGTTGGAATTGGTGTTTCGGCTGCGATGGGGGCTTTTGCGGGTAATCCAGATAAGGAATTAATGGTAATTTCTGAAGTAAGTCCAGCTCAATTAGAAGAAGTTAAAATTTTCTTAGATAAACATGCAATTCATATTCAAAATTCAAAAAATAATCTTAAATTGTATATTAAAGTTAAGGTTTTTGCAGGCAACGATTCGGCCAGCGTGGAAATGAAAAATAGTCATACCAACATTACTGAAATCGTAAAAAATGACGAAGTACTACTACATAAATCTGATGCAGATAATGCTAGTACGCCAGAAGATGCTGCCGCAATTTTATCGGTACAGCTGATTTATGATTTAGCTAAAACAATTGAGATTGATTTAATTAAAAATTTGTTTGATCGCGTAATTACCTGTAATTTAGCGATTGCAAATGAAGGCTTAATTCATGATTATGGTGTGAACATCGGTCGAAATATTCAGCAAAGTATTGATAGCGGTTTTTATGGCGATGATATTCGTAATCACTCGGCAAGTTTAGCTGCTGCTGGTAGCGATGCTCGTATGGGTGGGAGTCCAATGGCGGTGATGACAACTGCTGGTAGCGGTAACGTTGGTTTGTCGGCATCATTGCCCGTAATTACCTATGCACGTGAACGCGGTAAAACGGCAGAACAATTATATCGTGCGCTATTTTTCTCGCATCTTACGACTGTGCATATTAAATCAAAAATCGGACGTTTATCTGCTTACTGCGGTCCAATGTGCGCCGCGGCTGGTGTAGCTGGTGCAATTGGGCTGTTAAATGATTTTAGTTATACGATTATTGCCAATGCAATTATTAATACTTTGGCTGGTGTTTCTGGGATTTTATGCGATGGCGCAAATTCATCGTGTGCGGTAAAAATTGCCAATGGAACATATGCGGCGTATGATGGTATTGCGATGGCGGCTAATGGGAATGTGATTACTGCTGGAGATGGCGTAGTTGCTGGTGATGTAGAGGAAACCATCCGAAATATTGGTGAATTAGCTCAAAAAGGCATGCAAGAAACAGATGATGTAATTTTAGATATTATGACGCGCGATGAAAATTAGTCGAGGCATCCTAGGGTATTTTTAAGTACGTGGTTTTTGTTGCGGTTAATTAAGTTTGACAAGTACTATATATTTTATTACAATACGCGACGTAATGCAAGCTATTATATGTTTGCGATTAACTGATCTGATTGATAAAAAATTTATCTATAAACCTTAATGGTGCATAGATTTAGATTTACTAAATCAATCTTGAATATAATAATTTTAGGTAAATTAGCCTTAATTTTTTGAAAGAACTCTACTATGAAAAAAATTCTTATTGCAATAATTGCAGCGTCGGCTGCCTCATTGGCTTTTGCCGCTCCTGTAGCCTCTCAAGCGGCTACTCAAACTGCACCTAAATTTGATAATACGCAAATGAAATGTGGCGAAACCACTTTAAAAGATGGCGCTAACACAGATACATTAACTGGTATCTGTAAAGGTTTCAAATTTGGTAAAGGTAAAGCTGGTTTCATTGATGAAAATTCTGGTAAACAAGTGATGTGTCAAGAGAAAAAAGGCAAATTAATCTTGTCAAGCTGTCAAGCAAAACAATAAGTTAATTAGATTTGGCTAACGAAGGACAACGCATTTAGCTTTAGTTCTAAGTTAGCTAGATGTTAAAAAAGAGTTGATTTAATCAACTCTTTTTTATTGGTTTAATCTATTATTGTTAATTTTGGTTTAGATTACCCATTTTAAACAATAACTGACTGACGTATTTGTGTATTTATCTTATTTGCTCAGCCTATTTAATTCTGTGTTAACTATAATTGGAGTTAAGTGATAATCTTAAACTCAAACGTTTGATTGAGGAAATTGAGATTATCAATGGTTAGCATAATTTCACTACCCTGCGGCTGTGCTTTAGTTTGTGTGCTTACATCAAGTGTAATTGGTACTCCATCGAGCTGAACATTGTTGCGATAAGTGAATGTTGCTTTAATTTGGTGAATATTTTCTTGTTCCAAATAGCGCAATGACCAATAACGCTCAATGCTATCTTGAAATTTCAAGTAAGCGCTATAGGTTTCATCAAAATTTTCAACCACATTTGCCACCGCAAAATCGGTTGCGCTAAGTGGTTTCTGTTTGGTGATTAGGCTAATAATTTGCGCTTGATTGACTAGATCCACCGCTCTCCGTAATGGTGAGGTTGCCCAAGTGTAATAATCGACATTTAACCCAGTATGTGAATTAGGGGTTAACGTCATTGTAACTGGCTGCATTGGTTGTTTCACCCGATAAATTGCGGGTACAAAAGCATTGGTTAGCATCCGTCCCCAGCTACCGTTGGCATGAATCATTAATTCACTAACTAATTTATCAATGGGATTACCACGTAGGCGTGGTTTAATTACCACTTTACCATCTTCAGCAAAGGAGAAGTTATAATCGACCGAGAGTTGATTAACGCTGGCTTTACCACGACCTTCCTCCAGCTTTAAGGCAAATTGGTGGAGCAGTTTTAATTCGGCTTCGTACGGGTAGTCATGATCTTGTGCCATATTTTCAACATTGAAGAGTTGCTCAAGGTTTTCGGTGCGTAAATTATCACTAACTAAAACTTGTTCAAGTTTGGATTCGGTATGGCTAATATTAAATTCATGATCAATTGTAAAATAAATACTTACCACAGGTAATTGTTTGCCTTGATCGAGGCTATAATGAGCAATTACATTTTCGGGTAACATGGTGATTTTATGCCCTGGATAATAGACGGTGGATAAGCGTTCGCTAGCCAGCGTCAGTAATTCTTTATTCAGCGAGGGAGCTGAAATATGTACGCCGACAATCCAACCGGTATCCGTAGCTTGCAATGAAAAAGCATCATCAATTTCGGTAGTCAGGGCATCATCAATTGAAAACACTTTCAAGGTTTGATTAAATGGAATATCGCTGGCATGATCATTGATTTCTAGTGCTGGCAGCTCACTGCCGTGTGGGAAATATTGTTTATGGAAACTAGTTACTAATAAATTTTCAATTGAACTAATATAACCCAACTTGAATAATAATTCGAGGAGTGTCAGTTTTAAATCTTTGGTAACTTTGCTCACAACTTTATATTCAAGTGAGTTTTTGTCGGGTTTATTGATTAGGTTGAGCGGGTCAATTTTCCAATCGGGTTGTTGTAAATTATATAGTTGTTCATAGAGTGCATCAAATTTGGCTTGATATTCTTGTTGGCGCTGAATTTGTAATTGGCGCATGGCAATTTCTTCGCTGCCACAGCGTTTGAAGTTTTGTTCACCGAGCGCGCTAAAATATATTGCTGGCTCACTGATGGCAAGTAATAATGCTAGTTTTTGGATTAACTCATGGCTGCCAAAATATAAATTGGTTAAGTTGTCCAGTGTCCATTGCGCTTGTTCTTCGGCGAGTTCCCATAAAAACGGCAGGTCAATTTCTGCGCGTAATTGTTGCAAGGCTGGCTCAAAGTTACGTGGATCGCTGGTGAAGCTAAGCATTAAATTATCATTTTTAATTTTTTTGTCAGTAGTTTGCTCAAATAATTGTACCACGCTGTGTTTTTTTTCAGTGGTGATTAATTTGACAAATTGATATTGGTTATTATCCAAAATTAAGGCATAGTTCATTATAATTTTACCGCTAGAACAATAATTAACACAACGATAATTAGCATTAGAATATAATTCATGCGGCGATAATCTTTGGTTAATTGGGTGTAGTTTTCAGTCAGATTGTTGCTGTCTTGTAACTTGGTTAGTGTGGTCGCAAAATTGCGCGGGAGAGTTGGCATGATATATGACCAATAGGGTAGCTCTTCTTTTAAGTTGCGGACAAAGCCTTTAACGCCCATTTGCTCACGGAGCCATTTGTTTAAAATTGGTTTAGCGGTTTTCCATAAGTCTAGTTCTGGATTGAGAATGCGTCCCAATCCCTCGACATTAACGATGGTTTTTTGCAGTAAAATTAATTGCGGTTGGACAATAATGCCAAAGCGCCGTGAGACTTGAAATAATTTAATTAAGACTTGGGCAAAGGAAATTTGTGCCAAAGGTTTATTGAAAATTGGTTCACAAACCGAACGAATGGCATTTTCAAATTGTTCAATTGGGGTATCTTTAGGTGCCCAACCCGATTCAACATGGGTAATCGCAACTTTTTTATAGTCACGATTAAAAAACGCCAAAATATTGATGGCTAAATAGCGTTTGTCTTCATCCGAAAGACAGCCAACAATCCCAAAATCCAGCGCGATAAAGCGTCCATCATCTGAACATAAGATATTTCCCGGGTGCATATCAGCATGGAAGAAGCCAAAATGAAAAACTTGGGTGTAAAAAATTTCCACTCCGTAATGCGATAAGCGTACCAAATCAACGTTTTTGGCTTTAAGTGCGTCAAGATCTGAAATTGGCGTGCCGTGCATCCATTCCATTACAATTACATCTTTAGTTGAATAATCAAAGTAAATCTCAGGAATGATAATTCGTGGATCTTTTTTATGTAGGCGGCTTAATTCGGTGCTATTGCCAGCTTCTTGCAAAAAGTCTAATTCTTCATGAATAACGCTCTCAAATTCATCAACAATTTCTTGTGGGCGCAAGCGTTTGCCGTCGCTAAATAATTTTTCAACCACCAATGCTACAGCTTTAAGTAGTTGAATATCTTTGTTAATTACTTTAGCGATTTTAGGGCGTAAAACTTTTACCGCAACTTCATGTCCATTTTCCAGTAAGCGTGCGCGATGAACTTGGGCAATTGAGGCTGAGGCAACAGGATCATCACTAAATTGGCTAAAAATTTGTTCCAACGGTTTACCTAGTGCGCTGGCGACGATTTGGCGTGATTGTAGCGAATCAAACGGTTTGACTTGATTTTGCAGTTTTGCCAGTTCGCTCAAATATTCACTTGGAATTAAATCTGGGCGCGTGGAGAGCAATTGACCAAATTTGACAAAGACCGGACCTAAATATTCAAAGGCTAATTTAATGCGTAACGGCAAGGGTTGATCGGGATATTTTTGTGGGATAAACCACAGCATAAATTCAAGTAAACGCGCTAAGCGACTGGTTTTATCGTTAATATTTAAAACTTGGAACAAACCATAGCGTTTAAAAGTCAGAATTATTTTTAAGAGACGAAGAGTGCGCATTTTATTGAGTTAGTCTTTCTACGCGTTTGCCGAGTAAATCGCAGCGTTCTTTGAGATCATCCACATCAGTGTAGAATTGTTCTAAAATATACTTGTCGCTAATTAAATCAACTTCATATTGGACGTATTGGCTAGTTGAAAGCGTGGCATTATGGCTGACTAATTGAGCATATTCGATGATAGTTTTAAGGAGTTGCTCAAGTTTAACGGCAAAAATGCCTAAAAATGGCGAGTTATGTAAATAGAGCGTTTTGCTCGCATCAAGAGTCGCCAAGCTACTGAGTAAATTTTTAGCCAGAGTTTTATCGCCCTCAATGTGCAGGGTTTTAAAGGTCTGTAACTGATCTTGATGGATTAAATGACTGGCGCTGGCAAGCGGAATTGTAATTGAACAATCCGCGGCGGACTCTTCACTTTCTAGCATTCCATCAGGGGCAATAATAAAATTTAGGTTCAAGAAAGGTAATTTTAGCTCAATTACCTTGGTGGCTAATTTTTGCAGTTGTCCGCGAGTAGTTGGGTTGGCTTTTAAGAGTAAATTTAGCGCTTTAATTGCCAGAATATTCAACATTAGGCTTTGTATCCCTTGTGTAAGGCGGTAATTCCAAGGGTTAAATTATGATATTTAACTTTGGCAAAACCAGCATCGTACATCATTTGTTGTAAAGTTTCTTGATCGGGGTGCATGCGGATTGATTCGGCCAAATACTGATAACTATCTGCATCTTTAGCAATCAATTTACCCATCATTGGTAAAAATTTAAAGGAATAGAGGTCATAGAATTTAGCTAACGGTTTGTAAATTTTGGAAAATTCCAACACCATCAGTACACCACCGGGTTTGAGCACGCGTTGCATTTCACTTAGAGCAATATCCTTATGCGTCATGTTACGTAAACCAAAGGAGACACATACCGCATTAAAGTAATTATCGGGAAAGGGTAGTTTTTCGGCATCGCACAGGCATTGCGGTGTCAAAACACCTTCGTTTAATAAGCGATCGCGCCCAACTTTAAGCATCGAGGAATTGATGTCGGTATGCCAAACTTCGCCAGAGTCACCAACGATATTTTTGAAACCTTTACTCATGTCACCCGTGCCACCTGCAATATCGAGGACTTTATGTCCAGGTTTTAATTCGGCGGTAAAAAAGGTAAATTTTTTCCATAAACGGTGCATGCCCAGTGACATAACATCGTTCATGATATCGTAATTGCTGGCAACCGAATGAAAGACTTCGGCAACTAAATCAGCCTTTTTTTCTTCGGCAACATCTTTAAAGCCAAAATGAGTTTTATTGTGTTGTTCCATGGTTAATCCTGACGAGTAAGCAGCATGGCATCGCCATAGCTAAAGAAACGATAATTATTCTGGATCGCATGCTGATAACTGGCATCAATTTGAGTTTTGCCACTAAATGCTGCGACGAGCATAAGTAAAGTTGATTTGGGGAGATGAAAATTGGTAATTAATTTATCGACTAATTCAAATTTAAAGCCCGGCGTAATGAAGATGTCGGTTTCACCACGTTGTGGATAGAGTCCACGTTTAGCTACCGATTCTAGGGTGCGTAAACTAGTTGTGCCGACCGCAATGACTTTGCCACCCGCTAGCTTAGTTTGTTTAATTAATTCAACGGTATCATGATTAATTTCAAATACTTCACTATGCATTTTATGTTCGGCAATATTTTCAACACTAACTGGTTTGAAGGTTCCCGAGCCGACATGGAGCGTCACATAGCTAATCTGTACGCCTTTAGCGCGAATTTGTGCAAGTAATTCGGGTGTGAAATGTAAACCAGCGGTTGGTGCGGCAACCGAGCCGTTATGTTGAGCAAAAACAGTTTGATAACGAGTTTCATCATCGAGTGCGGCTTGGCGTTGCATATACGGTGGTAACGGTAAATTACCGTGTTGTTCCAGATAGGCATAGATATCAATGTCTTGTAAAATGCGCAGGCGAAAAATATTCTCCATGCGCTCAATTACTTGCATGCTAATTCCAGCAGGTAATTCAATTTGCATACCAATTTTGATGGCTTTACTAGTGCCAACGTGAGCAATAATTTCATGATTGTTAATTACACGTTCGAGCATAACCTCAACTTTGCCACCTGTTGGTTTGTGCCCAAATAAGCGCGCTTTGACCACGCGCGTATTATTCAACACCAGTAAATCACCAGCGTTGAGATAGTCGAGAATGTTTTTAAACTGACGATCTTGCGGCGTTTCATCAACGACTAGTAAGCGACTATCATCGCGATTTACTAAGGGTTGACAGGCGATGAGTTGCTCGGGTAAATGATAATCAAAGTCGCTCAGTTGCAATAGGTTGTTGTGCTTATTCATTGGCTGTAAGTATTTCTAAACACCCACCGTACGGCTAAAAAGACCGTAAAGATGGTAAATACAACTAACACCCCCCACATCAGGGCAAATTCGCCCAGTGGTAAAGTGTTAAAAACAAAGCCTTTACCGAATAAATTACTAAAATTAGCAAACATTAGGTTTAAATTACGCGTCATTTCATGCATGCCGAGCGCGGCGAAGCCTGTGGCTAAGGTAACTTGCCATACTGCATAATGGCAAAGTGGACGCATAATGTAACTATCGCTGGCACCAATTAGGCGCGAAACTTTGATGGCATCGCTTTTTAACATCATTTGCAAGCGTATCATATTGTAAATTACCAAACTTAGCACGACAATAAAGAGGATTTGGGCAGCCAAACTAATTTGACGAACAAAGCCTAATAATTCCTGAACCTTGCTTGCATAATGTAAATCCATTTGTACGTCTGCTACCATGGGTAATTGCGACAATTGTAAATCCAAACGGTTGAGAACTGTACTTTCGGCACTGAGTGTGTTAACAATTAAAACATCGGGTAAGGGGTTATTTGCCGATTCAATTACATCTGAAGCAATTGACTTCATTTGTTGATCTTGACGCAGTTCATCGAGAGCTTGTTGCTTGCCGACAAATTTATAATCGCGAATTAAGCTTTTTTGTTGATTCAAATTGCGTTCAATATTTTCAACATCGGCTTGATTGGCGTTATTTTCTAAATAAAGCGTTAATTGCGGATAAACCACATTTTGTTGTTGCCAAACATTCAGACTGTTATTTAAGGATAATCCAGCCGCGCAAATTGTAATAATTAAAGCTAAAACTAAGATACTAATTAGATGTTCAACGGGGTGTTGAAATATAGTTAACCAAGCTTGTTTGAAACTGCGGATGTGATGAGTGAGTTTATGCATATTAACCTCTAAATTTACCGTGGCTTAAGTGAAAAATACGTTTACCATAATCACCAAGAATGGTTTCATCATGGGCGGAAATAACAATAGTTACTCCAGCGCGGTGAAATTTTTTAAAGAGCTCAAGAATTCTTAGTGCATTGGCACGATCTAAATTGGCAGTTGGCTCATCGGCTAAAAGTATTTTGGGTTGATGAACGATGGCGCGTGCGATGCACAGGCGTTGTTGTTCACCACCTGATAATTGTTCTGGGCGGGCGTGAACTTTATGTTCTAGACCAACGCTTTCTAACGCACTAAGTACCCGCGTATGGATTTCTGCGCTGTTATATTTATTGATAATTTCGAGCGGTAGGCGCACATTGGCATAGACATCGCGATCAAAGAGAATTTTATGATCTTGAAAGACAAAGCCAATATGTTGGCGGATGAAAGTTCGATAATTTTGACTTTGCTGCGCCAGATTAGTACCTGCGACAATGACATTGCCACTGCTGGCAACTTCGATACCTGCGATTAATTTTAAGATGGTTGATTTACCAGCTCCAGAGTGACCAGCTAAAAAAACTAGCTCGCCTTTTTCAATATCGAAGCTCAAACCGTCAATCGCGGCAATATTTCCAGGGTAAACTTTACTAGCTTGTTCAAATACAATTATTTTGTTGTCAGACATAAGGGCTAAAACCTCGTTGCAATAGAAATTTGAATGATATTCATAGGTTAAATAGGCATTATTATAACATTGTTAATAAATTAGCCGTACTGAATTAAACCGCTGCGCTTAGAGGATGTTAAATTTTAGGTGAGCATAGAGAATTTTTTAGTGGAGTTAGCAAAATGATTCAGGGTGTAATTGGTGCAAAAAAGCTACACAAATCAATTCAAAAGAGGTTTTTTTTAGTTAATTTGCCGTATTTATAGTTGGTGATGTGCTTTCATCTAAAGAGCTATGTTAAAGTACTGGGTGAGAGAATGAAAAGCAAATTTTGCTTTTACACAAAAATTAATAACTTAGTATAATGATAAACACGCCTTAGGCGTTTGATAGCTCTGTGAAAGGGGTTTTTTAAAAATGAAAAAAATTTTAGCACTAGTTTTAGGAACAATGAGTGTGTCGGCTTTTGCCGATGTTACGTTATACGGTCGGATTTCAGCTGCAGTTGAAACTGATCAATTTCCAAGTAGCAATCAAGTAAACCCTGGCACAACCTCGATTCAAGATTATGGTTCATATTTTGGTATTCGTGGAACTGATCAGGTTTATGGTCAAACTGCGGTAGTTTGGCAGGTGGAGCAATTTTTAAACATTACCTCTGGTGAAGCTTATCAAGGTAATACTTCTAGTAATTGGACACCAGCTCATCCTGGTTCTGCAGCTGGAGCAGGTGTGCCAACTACTGGTTCAAACGTGTTAGCTTCTTCGGATAGTTATATTGGTTTACAAGGTGCGTGGGGACGGGTACGGATTGGTAATTTATCGAATACTTATCGTACTAATACTGGTGCGGTGGATATTTTCAATGGTTCAAACGCGAATGTGATGGGAACCTATGATCGTTTTCTTGCCGTACTACCACAAATGTTACGTTATGATACGCCAAGTTGGGGTAATTTCGCCGCTTCAGGTTATGTTAGCATGAACCAAGATGGTAATTTTAATACTGGTGGTGCGAATGGTAATGGTATGATGGGTGTGAATGATGAAAATGGTTACAACAATGCGCCAATTTATGGTTTAGGTCTTTACTATACGCCAGGTAATTTCTCGGCAACCTTCAATACCCAATTGGAAATGAACACTGGTATTTATCAAACTATCCAAAATGGTGGTAGTACACCAGGTTGTGGTCCAAACCCTGCGGTTTGTGCTCAGCAAGGAATTAATGCCTTTTCATCACGTCTTGAGTTAAATTACAATAATCCAGATAGTTGGTTTGTCGGTGTTGGCGCACAGATTGCCCAAGGTTACGGCTACCAGTCAATGCCAGGTAACGGTAATATGCAGAATTTATGGATTCAAAACAGTGCGGTTAATAACGTAAACTCAGCTTATATTGGTTCACAGTCTGGTGGTTGGTCATCGCTAAATACGGCTAATTTAGGTACTGCCGAGTTGGGTGCATCTTTTGGTTGGCACGTAAATAATTGGACACCAAAAATTGGTTATACCTATGGTTCAAATATGATGAATGGTGGGTCATACTTTGATTTGATCGCTGGAAATAATCAGGTTGGTGGCACTGGTTATCAACAAGTGGTTGCCGAGCTGGATTGGAATATTACGCCACGCACGATTGCTTTCGTGAGCTGGGGTCAACAATGGTGGGGTCAGACTCAACAAAGTATGATTAAAGGTAATGCACCGACCACTACGAGCATGAGTGAAGCTGGTGGCGCAATCAATATTAATACTTCAACTACAGCGGTGGGTTTCTCACATACATTCTAGTTTTACATTGTCTCTCAATGGGGGTCGCACTTGTGCGACCTTTTTCATTTTTATCCGCAAAAATTTACTCATCTCGGTGTTTAGTGGCTAAATTAGTTGGCTAATAGGGGGTGTGTGTTATAGTGCATTGGAAGTTTCGTTAATTTAGCCGATGAATATGGTAATATCTAACTTTAGTTTTATTTGGGTGTTAAGTTGGTATGTATCTCTTGAGTTGTATTGGTTTAGTTGCTTTATTGTTAATTGCAAGCTTATTTTCATTTTTGGAAACCGCAAGTGTTGCTATCTCGGAACATCGTTTAATTAGTTTGAATGCGACGTGTCGCTGGGCTAATTATGCGTTACGCCTCAAGCAACAGTTGGACAAGGTTTTGATTTTCAGTTTATTTGGCAATAGTTTTTTTAATGCCTTGGTAACGATGCTCTCCACCATGCTAGTATTGCATTTATTTGGCGATGGACATCAACTAATTTTGTCGTTGGCAACCCTGTTTGTAACGCTGATGATTATCATTTTTTCAGAAGCAACCCCCAAAATCATCGCCTCCAAAAATCCGTTACTGGTGTTGCGTCTGATTTCTATTCCATTGTACTATTTGTTTATTTTGTCTAAGCCCTTAATTTGGTTGATTGATAAAATTGTTTATTTGATTACACGTGCTTTGGGAATTGGCAATGCCGATGGAACTTCATTAGATGAGCTCAAAGCCTTGGTGGCAGATAAACGTTCGCCGTTTTTAGACAGTCATCGTTCAATTCTCCTAAATTCGCTGGAGCTTGAGCAATTAACCGTAAAAGAAGTCATAATTCCGTTACGTAATGTTGAAATGATTGATCTAGATGCAGGAATTAATGAATTACGCGAAAAACTTCAGCAATCGCACCATACCCGAGTGGTGGTTTATCAAGGGACAATAGATAATATTTTGGGCTATGTGCACACTAAAGATGTTTTAACTTTAACTTGTGGGGTATATTCTAAACATGAGCTAAGTTTGTTAATCCGTAAAATTAATTTTATTCCAGATTTCATTTTAATTGTTAAGCAATTGCGCATGGCGCAGAATAAACGTGAGCGCTTATTTATGGTGGTGAATGAATATGGTGATCTGCTGGGATTAGCGTGTCTGGAAGATATGCTGGAAATTGTTTTTGGTGATTTTACCACCGATGCACCCCATCGTAATTATTTGATGATTAAAGAAGATAACGGTTCTTTTATTGTTGATGGTGCAACTTTGGTGCGTGAGTTTAATGAAGCTTACCAGCTTGATTTACCATTTAGTTATGATGCAATGAGTATAAATGGTTTAATTATGAAACAGTTATCAACGATTCCAGTTTGTGGGGTTTGTTTTCGCTTAGGTAATATTTCTTTTGAAGTGCTGCAGGTGGGTAAATTCTGGGCCGAACGGGTGCGGATTAGCTCGCTGCAAAGCCGATGATATCTCTCCAGAATGAAGCCTAACATGTTAAAATAGGGTTTATTTAACCCTATCAAATATAATTCTAGGATAAAAATGTCGATAAATAGTGGGATTTTTACAATTTTATTGCAGGCAGGTGTGTTATCTGCTGAGGACGTTGAGGCGATTCGTGCCGCGATGCTGAAGGATGAGACTTCAGTAGTTTCAACTGTTACTGCGATTCGTCCAGATATTTCTGCGCTTAAAATTATCCAAACTATTTCACAATTTTATGGCCTTCCTGTTTTAGATATTGCTGCATATAATCTTGATTTTATGCCTAAAGATATCTTACCAATCAACTTCATCATTAAACACAAAATTTTACCCTTAAGTAGTCATGACAAGCGGCTGAAGTTAGCCGTAGTTGACCCAACCACGAAAGAGCTATTTGAATCAATTACCTTTAGAACTGGTTTAGCGTTAGATTTGATTTTAGTTGATGAAGCGCACCTGAAAATGGTGATGGATCAAAATAGTTCAAATTATTTTAAAACGATTAATTTGGATGATGGCGCCTTAGATGGCGTTGAATTTGCGGTGGATGTATCTGCCGATAGCGACATGGTAAATTCGGATGATGATGATCAGCCAATTGTTAAATTTGTACATAAAATAATTTATGATGCTGTGCAAATTGGTGCCTCAGATATACACTTTGAACCCTATGAAAAAATTTATCGGGTGCGCTATCGGATTGATGGTGTGTTAAGTGAAGTTGCGACTCCGCCACATGCGCTAAAAGATAAAGTTGCCGCGCGAATTAAAGTGGTTTCTAAATTAGATATTGCCGAACGCCGCGTGCCGCAAGATGGACGCTTACGTTTATCGTTATCGGCAAATCAGATTATTGATTTCCGGGTGAGCACCTTACCAACGGCCTATGGTGAAAAAATTGTGTTACGGATTTTGGATCGTAAATCGGCGAGTGTTGGCATTGAAGCACTTGGTTTTGAAGTCGAGCAACGCAAAATTGTTATGAATACGATTGGACGTCCCTATGGCATGATGTTGGTAACTGGTCCAACTGGTTCTGGTAAAACTGTGTCCTTATATACCTGTTTAACTTTATTGAATGATTCGAGTCGTAATATTTCCACTGCAGAGGATCCGATTGAGATTCCATTATCAGGAATTAATCAGGTCTCGATTAATGAAAAAACTGGATTAACTTTTGGGATTGCCCTACGCGCCTTTTTACGTCAAGATCCTGATGTAATCATGGTTGGTGAGATTCGTGATCGCGATACGGCTGAAATGGCAATTAAGGCGGCGCAAACGGGGCATTTAGTTTTATCAACTTTACATACCAACGATGCACCTTCGGCTTTAACGCGCTTGGTAAGTATGGGCATTCCAACTTACAATGTGGGTGATGCCATTCTAACCATTATTGCGCAGCGTCTGGTGCGTAAACTTTGTCCAAAATGTAAGAAATTAGCTAAATTTGATTCTGCCGCTTTACTTGCGGCTGGATTTAGTGCTGAAGATGTTGAAAGCGGTTGGCAACCGTACGTGGCAGTTGGTTGTTATGCTTGCCATAATACGGGCTATAAAGGTCGCTTGGGGGTGTTTGAAGTTATGCCTATTTCGGATGAGTTGAAACGCTTAATTTTATTAAATGTGACGTCAGTTGAATTAGCCGCACAGGCACGTAAAGAAGGGGTTTTAAGTTTACGTCAAAGTGGATTATTAAAGGTTCGCAGTGGGGTAACTTCAATTGCAGAAATCGAAGCTAACACTAATGAGTAAAGACTAACATGGCATTTTTTAACAATGATGAGAAAGAGCTTAGTTGGCTGTATGAGGGGCGGACTAAAAGTGGTGAGTTAGTACGTGGAACGGTGGAAGCGCCCACGGCAATTATTGCGCGGGTGAAATTACGTAAAAGAGAGATTACACCGATTTCAATTAAGGCGCAAAGTTCGTTTTCTTTTTTTACGAATATGTTGAGTAATTTACAGAGTAAGTCAACTAACACCCATGAGAAACGGGTGAGTTTATTTACTGGGCTTGCGCGTTCTCGTGAAATTCATAATCTGGTGCAAGGTAAAGACAAAGAAGCTAAAAATAAGAAAAAAGCTAAGAGCCCAGTTAAAGATAAAGAAATTACCATTTTTATTAAACAATTTGTGGTTGTAATTAAAGCTGGTGTTCCATTATTACGTGCCTTTGATATTGTAATCAATGGACAAGAAAACCGTAAATTTGTTTTGATTTTGCAAGATATTAAATTTGGTGTAGAAAGTGGTTTGAGCCTATCCGAATCTTTCGGGAGCTATCCGAAAGTCTTTGACGCATTATTTATTAACTTTCTTGCCATCGGTGAGCAGGGTGGTATTTTGGAAACCTTGTTAACCCGCTATCTAGAGTATAAAGAAAAAGTTGATGCGATTAAACGCCGAGTTAAATCCGCCATGGCCTATCCAATTATTGTGGTTATCGTGTGTTGTTTAGTTCTCAGTGTTATTTTAGGTTTTGTGGTGCCACAATTTCAAAAGATTTTTGAAAGCATGAACGCTAAACTACCTGCACCGACATTAATTGTGATTGCGCTATCGGATATTATTGTCCATTATTGGTGGCTGGTAATAGTTTGTATTGTTGGGATGGTGTATGCCTTTAAATATACCTATCGTACGATTCCACGCTTTAGATTTTTTATTGACAGTGCGATTTTTCGCGTACCATTATTTGGTGATTTAGCTCAAAAAACCCTGATTTCACGCTGGACACGCACGCTATCATTATTGTTTGCGGCAGGGGTTCCATTGAACGGAGCCTTACGTTCAATTGCGATGTTAGTTGATAATTATTTGTTTGGTGCGGCAACATTAAATATTCAAAAAGATGTTGAGGGCGGGAGCAGCTTATATAATTCGATGCAAGCGACCAATATTTTTCCGAATATGGTAACCCAAATGGTGGCGGTGGGCGAAGAGGCGGGGTCGTTAGATTTTTTATTAAAATCAATTGCTGATTATTATGATCAGGAGATTGAAATGGTTATTGAGGCAATTTTAGCCATGATTGAGCCTGCCACGATTGTGATTCTTGGTGCGGTGTTAGGCTCAATTATCGTGGCGATTTATTTACCGTTATTCCATCTTGGCGATGTTGTAGGTTAGAATATGTTAGATAGTTTAAATTTTTTATTTCAAAATAGCCTAGTTTTTCGGCTAACGAGCTTGCTAATTGTTGGCTTATGCATTGGTAGTTTTTTAAACGTAGTGGTTTATCGGCTGCCGATTATGTTGCAACGCGAATGGCGTAATCAATGCCTTGAAGTTTTGGGTGATGAGTGTAAATTAGCTCCAGATTTGGCTAAATTTAATTTGAATTATCCGAGCTCGCATTGCCCTAGTTGCAAAGCCAAAATTCCCGCATGGACCAATATTCCCTTAATCGGGTTTTTGTTACTCGGTGGCAAATGTAATAATTGTAAGGTAAAAATTTCTTGGCGTTATCCGCTAGTTGAATTACTTAGTGGGATTTTATTTGTTGCGGCTGGATATGTTTTTAGTGATCCTGGGACGGTTTTTGCGAGTTTGATTTTTATTGCAGCTCTGCTAAGTCTAATGTTGATTGATTTAGATACTTTTTTATTGCCCGATGAATTAACCTTACCTCTGCTGTGGCTGGGGCTACTGTTTAATTTACAGGGTCTGTTTAGCGCGAGCTTGACTAATGCAGTAATCGGTGCGGTGGTCGGTTATTTATCCTTATGGTCATTATATTGGATTTTTAAATTATTGACTAAGCGTGAGGGGATGGGCTATGGTGATTTTAAATTGCTAGCTGCATTGGGTGCTTGGTTAGGCTGGCAAAATTTAGTGAGTGTTTTATTAGTTTCATCGTGTTTGGGTATTTTGTATGCTCTAGTTTTACGCTTTAGCGGGCGCTTAGACCGTGGTAATCCGATTCCGTTTGGTCCATTTTTGGGTGGTGCTGGTATTGTAACGCTCTTATTTGCGGCGCATTTATTTCCGATTCTAATTTACTAAGTTAAGGTTAGAGTATGTTAGTAATTGGCTTAACTGGATTAATTGGGAGTGGCAAAACCACTGTGGCGAATTTATTTGCGCAGCTCGGAGCTAAAATAATTGATACCGATGTGATTGCGCATCAGTTAACCGCTAAAAATGGAGCGGCGCTAGCGCTGATTAGTGCAGAGTTTGGTCAAGATATTTTAGATTCATCGGGTGAATTAAACCGTGCGCGCTTGCGTGAATTGGTGTTTAGTGATGAGTTGCAGCGCGAACGCTTAGAGCAATTATTACATCCGTTAATTTTTGCAGCCGTGCAGCAAGAAATGTTGGCGGTCAACAACGCGAGTTATATAATGTTGGTAGTGCCATTGCTTTTTCGGAGTCCGAAATATTTGGCATTGACCCAACGCAATATTTTTGTTGATTGTGATTATCCACAACTACTGCAACGTTTAGCCGTGCGGAGTAATTTAACCCAAGTTCAAGTTGATGCTATTTTAGCCCAACAAGTTAATCGCGCCGAGCAATTAGCCTTGGCAGATGACATAATTGAAAATAATGGGGATACCCAAAGCTTAACTGCTGCAGTGAAATCTCTGCATCAGAAATATTTATTATTAAGGTGATTTTGTATGTTTAAAAGCCAGCCATGGCGAAGAATTCCACGCCATGTTGTGCGTCTCATTGGGTGGTCTGTGTTTGTCATATTCTTTGTGACTTTTTGTTTGCCATTATTGTTTTTTTATTATTTATTTAATGCCCAACAGGTTAAACAAATGGTAATTAGTCAGTTTAACAATGAGAATTACTCGGTGGTAATTGATGGTAATGTTGAACCGCGCTCTTGGCACGGCTTGAGTTTATTTATTTCCGATTTAACCGTTGAGGATAAGCAAAAACATAAGGTTCTGCATGTTAATACCGCCAATTGTCAACTCTCTTGGTTAGATTTGATTGTTGGCAATTATCGGGTGCGACGGGTGGCTTTAAATGGATTAACTTTCTTTCAAAATAATCTTGAAAAAAGTAATTATAGCAATTTACTTAATTATCAAACTCTGACCCATTCTGAGTTCAAGAATCTGACGAATTTTTCAATTTCAAATTTAGCCATTATCAATGGTGATGGAGATTATTTAATCAAAGATGCAGGCTTAAGAGTGATTAATTTGGAAACGTTACCTGAGTTTAATTTAAACTTAAATTTATCTAATTATGCAGCTAAATTAAGTATTCAAGGTCAAGTTTCTAAGATTGCAGATGATAATCTTAAGATTGAAAATCTGACTATATCCTTAGCCAATCCAACTTCAAGCCTTGAATTACAATCTAGTGGGCATTATGCATATAAAACTCAAGAGTTATGGCTTGAAAGTGCGCGGGGAATTATTCATATCCCTGATTATCAAGGTGCGCTAGCGATTGATACGGCGCTTTTATCGGGTTATGGTTTAACGCTGAATAACTTATCGACAACCTTAAATGGTTTTGAGTCAAACAGTGCACGTAGTTTTACGATCAATGCGGATAAAATAAACACGACTAATTTCATGAACTATACGGCAGGTAGTATTGTTACTAAATATGAATTTACTACGGCAAAACGTAGCCTAGATGTGGGTTTAAACTTAAATCAGGTTAAATTTAATCCAGCTTTAGATATAACTACCGATAGCTGTAAACTTGAATTTAAATATCGTGGGCTCGGCGAACAAACCGCGGTCTCAAGTGGTATGCTGAATGGTCAATGTGGTTTAAATGGTGCAAAAAGTCTGATGAATTTTAACTTGAATGGCTTGATTAATCAGTCGCCAATCAAGTTGAATTTAACCTATGATTATAATTATGCGTTACCAAACATTAACCTCGATGCTAGCGTTGATAACTTAGATATCAGTAAGTTTATGACGTCAGCCCAAGGTAATTTGTTACCATTGTATTCGGATACGAGTAGCTTACCCTTTGATTGGATTAGTTTGACCAATTTGGTAGCCAATTTAAAATTTAAGCAATTGAATTTAAGTCATGTCAATTTAAGCAATGTGAATGCTAAATTGGAGGTAAAAAACCAGCGCTTGAATTTAAGTCAAGTTCAAGGTCAGGTCTACGACGGAAATTTTGCAGGTTCAATGGTTATGGATAAGGTTGCTGAATCGTATGATGTGAGCTTTAAAAGTAAAATCAACAGTGTTAATTTACAAAAAGTTTTTGCGAGTATTTTTAATGTCTCGGCAATTAGTGGTCAAGCCGATTTGCAAATTGATACCGCGGCAAAAGGTGTTCAAAGCTATGAAGATTTGCATAAGAAAATTAATGGTTCAATTGACTTGAATGTTAATAATGGTGGCTTTAGCGGCATTGATTTTAGTCTATTTTTGAGCCCTGAGAATTTAGCTGTTTTTCAAACTCGCAGTGCGGTAATGACCAATTTTACTAATTTGAAAGCTAAGTTTGATTTTACCAATGGTGTTTCAGAGCGGAGTAACTTGGCATTTCATTCACCGTTGATTATGGCTACAGGTAGCGGTGTGATTAATTTTGCGAATACTAGCTTGGATTACAGTATGATTATTAGTAGTATTTTGCCAAAAAATGCGCAAAATGTTAAATCTGTTTCAATACCAATTACTGTAAATGGTGATTTATTTGCACCCAAAGTGTCGATTCAAAACATGACACTCAATACAAATAAACTTCCCACATATAAAAATCATAAATAGTGAGAGGTACTAATGAGTAATATTTTTAAATTAGTTATTCCAAGTAAAATAGAATTAGCTAAATTCTATATTCAACAATTTAAATACGGTGGAATTTTTCTTCATGGTAGTAGTGGCTATGAATTAGGTGATGGAGTTTTTCTCTTGATTACTTTACCTGAAACCAATGAGAACATCGCAGTGACAGGTAAAGTTTGCTGGTTAAGTCCTGTTTCAACAGTGGGTTATCCAGCTGGAATTGGGGTTCAATTTAGTAATGATAAGGCTGGCAGCGATGCCAAAGCCAAAATTGAGATTATGCTGGGTGGATTATTGCAACAACAGCAGGCTAATTATACATTTTAAGATAGAGGTGAGTATGTTAAAAGGTTGTATTACGGCGGTCGTGACGCCGATGTTTGATGATGGTAGTGTTGATTATGCTCGTTTGAGTGAGTTTGTTGAGTGGCAAATTAAGAGTGGCGTGGATGGTTTAGTGGCAGTTGGTTCAACTGGAGAAGCCGCAACCTTGACCGATGATGAAAAGATTCGCGTAATTAAGCAAATAATTACAACTAATGCTGGACGAGTAAAAATTATTGTAGGTAGCGGCACGGCCTCAACGGCAGCAACCTTGAACTTTGTCCAACAAGTTAATCAGATTGCGGGCGTTGATTATTTGATGTGCTTAACCCCGTATTATGTTAAGCCAACTCAAGAGGGGCTTTTTCAACATTTTTCTGCTGTTGCGGAGTGTTCTAAATTTCCAGTAATTTTATATAATGTTCCAGGACGTACGGCCGCAGATATTCATGATGCAACGATTTTACGGTTGGCACAGGAGTGTAAAAATATTCTTGGTTTAAAAGATGCTACTGGTGATATCAAGCGTTGCACCTATTTACTTGCGCATAAACCAGCGGGTTTTATGTTGTTTTCGGGGGATGATGCAAGTAGTTTAGCCTTTATGTTAGCGGGAGGAAATGGGGTTATTTCGGTAGTCAGTAATATTCGCCCAGCCTTGTTTAGTCAAATGTGTGTTTTGGCATTATCTCATCAATCATCTCAAGCACGAGCAATTAATGATCAATTACTTGGTTTATATGAGTTGTTATTTGTGGAAGCGAATCCAATTCCAGTTAAATGGGGGTTGTTTTTTGAACAGCGTTTGGGATCGGCTCACTTACGTTTACCACTAACCGTATTGAGTCAGAAATACCAAGAATCCTTAAAAAATGTACTTATTGATCTTAAATAGCAATTAGGAGTTAGCATGCGTAATATTCTTCGATATAGTTTAATGGGGGTTACCTCAGCAATCGCACTGGCAGCTTGTAGCGCGGTAGATTCTCAAGCGGTATTTACCTCATCAGCACCGCGTCAGACGGTGGATTTAGCTACGCCGCCAGGCTTAAGCTCACCCGATTTAACCACTAATTATAAAATGGTGCCTAAAACTGACCAACCTGGTTATAAAGTTGCGAATGTAGCTAATATGTATATAGCCAATGGCGGTTCACAACGTTGGTTAGTGATGGAAAGTCAAAATGTGAACAGCGTATGGCCATTAGTTTTGGCATATGTGGGTCAAGTTGGCTTAAGTGTTAAGTACCAAAATCAAGCGATTGGTGTGATTCAATCTGATTGGGCGTCGCGTAATACTTCAGTTCCACAGGGGAATAGTTTACGGGGTATTTTTGATTGGATTGGTTGGGGTAATATGTACTCATTAAGTTCAATGTATATGTATCGAGTAACCTTATGGCAAGATGGTAATAATGTGATCATGATGGATACTAATTATCAAATGGATGAGGAGTATCAAGGGTGTAGTTCACCAGGTATTGATCGAACCTCAAGTTTGGCTTCTTCAGATCAACAACAAACTAAATGGATTCCACGTCCATCCAACCCGCAATTAGAGCTTGAGTTTCTAACTCAATATATGACGTTTGCAGGTTTACCTGCCGAACAAATTAAAAAAGCTGTGGCTGCGGTGCAAGCTCCAGTTAAAAATGCCGTGGTGATTAATAACCAAGTGGTGGTAAATGATCAATTTGACCGCGTCTGGTGGCGTGCTGCGCTGGCTTTAGATAGAGTTGGCTTGGGTGTGGTCGATAAAAATCGCAGTCTTGGTGAGTATTATGTTTATCCATTACAATCGCAAATTGATAATCCTGATCCTGGTTTTATGCAAAAATGGTTTAGTAGTGAATCAGATAATTCTAAAACAGGACCAAAAGCTCTGTACACGGCTAAAATCACTGCACAAGGTAATCAAAGCATAATTAGTCTGAAATTGTATGATAGTTCAAGTGTTGATCCAAAATTTGCCGAGAATCGGCAGAAGTATTTGGATGGATTAGCGGCTCAACTCCAATAAGAGAAGGAAATTATGAAGTTGCTAAAGGATAGCCTCGAGCAGCTTTATCAATCACAGAAGCTCACACCTCAAGAGCAGCGCGATGCGGTAATAGACGTTTCGCGACGTGGTTTTTTAAAGCAAGCACTCAGTGCAACCCTGTATGGGGTGGCAATGGGTACTTGTACGCATAAAGTATTTGCCGAGGGAATCAATGGTTTACCTGATTTGGGTGATAATGATCGCAGTAACTTAACCCCTTATGAAGCCGACCAACTTGGCCATCAAGTAATTCTGAATATTTATTCACAAGGTAGTATGCTGGAAGATTATGATAGTTTAGATTATATTAATAAATTAGGTGGTGAATTGGTGAGTTATTCACCGCTGGCGGGGCAAGAGTTTAATTTCTACTTGATTAAAGATAAAGATATTAATGCGTTTGCGTTGCCTGGTGGCTATATTTGTGCGAATAATGGCCTAATTTATGCCACCTTGAATGAAGCTGAGTTTACCTCGGTAATGGCTCATGAAATTGGGCATGTCGTACAGCACCATATTTTCCGAAATATTAGCGTACAAAATCGTGCGCAATGGATGGGGATGGCGGGATTATTAGCTGGTGCATTACTGGCGGCCGTTAATCCTGGTTTAGCGGTGGTTGCGGCACAAAGTGGTCAGGGTGCAGGTATTCAAAATATGCTGTCATTCTCGCGTGATTATGAACGTGAGGCTGACCGTGTTGGGCAACAATTGATGTATAAGGCAGGTTTTGATGCACATGCAATGCCTGAATTCTTTCAACGGATGCAAGATTCATATAAATTTAATACCAATGATGCTTTGGCTTTTTTGCAAACTCATCCCGTTACCGTTGAGCGCTTAAGCGAAGCCGAAGCCCGTGCCAATCAATTACCAGTTAAAATGCGTCAGGATAGTGTTGATTTTTTGCTGGTACGTGAGAAATGTCGCGTACGGCAGATTACGCCTGATGAAGCGCTTAAGTTTTATATGAATACAATTCAGACGCGGCGCTATGTTAGCCTTGATGCACAACTCTATGGCTTAGCTTTGGCGCAGTTTATGAATAAAAGTATTGCGCGGAGTGTTGAATCTTTAAATAAAGTTACTAATCCGCATTATCAAGGTCATCCGATTGTAATTGGGCTGAGGGCGCGGCAATTAATTGCAATGCGTAATTTTAATCTGGCTGATAAATTATATGATCAAGCCTTGGCAAATTTTCCGAATCATAAAAGCCTGTGGATGGGGCAGTTGGAGTTTTTGCTCGGGATTAAAAATTACTCCAAAGCCGCTGGGCGAGTGGATATATTGACTCAAAATTTTCCTAAAGATCCCGATGTGTGGGATCAATACGCGATGCTATATGCGGATGATCGCTACGATAACCCACTACGTTATCACTATGGTTTAGGTAGTGAATATTATGTTTTAGGCTCCTATAAAAGCGCATTAGATCAATATCAAACTGCGTTAAAATCTAAGGCAAAGCAACCTGGTGATGAGGCCATTTTGGAGCTGGTTAGCTCGCGAATTCCTGATGTGATGCGTAACTTAAAGTAGTAAGTTCCAGTTCACGTTGCAATAATTGAACTAATAGAGCTCAGTTTACTTATGGCTATGTTGCTAAGAGAGTTTGCCTTTATTGATGTAGGATTTAGCGTTAAACTTAATAAATACAAAAGGTTGTTGTTCTGTCAAATTGGAATAATAACTGATGTTACGCACTGATGTGCATGATTGTGTAAAATTACGGCTAATATAATTATTAAATCGAGCCACCATGATAAACATATTTGACCTTTACACTGATTATTTACAAGTTGCACTTGGTTTAGCAACTGCTACAAACTTATCTAAAATAGTAGATAACGATGTTTCACATGATCAAATTACTAGAATGTTGGCTAATCTTGAGTGCAGTAACAAAAATTTATGGAAAATAGTTAAGCCATTAGTTAGACAACACGAAAGCCAAGCTGCTTGTCTAATATTTGATGATAGCATCATACATAAACCTTATACAGATGAGAATGATATTAACTGTTACCATTATGACCATTGCCAAGGTCGTAACGTAAAAGGCATAAACATATTGACAACGTTCTACCATACTCAATCTGGAGAGCAAGCACTCAGAGTGCCAATAGCTTTCGATATTATCCGCAAACCAGAATTTAGCTGTGATCTTGAAAGCAAAAAAGTTAAGCGCAAAAGCCATGTAACTAAAAATGAACTAATGCGCAGCCAAATAGCACAAGCTATAAACAATAACGTACTATTTAGTTATGTCTTGGCTGATTCATGGTTTGCATCGAGTGAAAATATGAAATTCATCCATGAAAAAGCTAAATATTTTATTTTTGATCTCAAAACTAACCGTTTAGCCATAATTGGAGATCGAAACAAAGGTCACTGGAATAATATCAATAAACTTGAATTGCAACCATGGACACCAACTAAGGTTTGGTTAAAAGATGTTGAACTTGAAATACTTTTAATCAAACAAGTCTTTAAAAACAAAGACAATTCTACTGGTGTACGATATCTTGCCTCA
>JACCEA010771486.1_pt1 | contig 104104 bp, 78 predicted proteins | sample 7449851 | NCBI WGS metagenome assembly JACCEA01 (sample SAMN15323453, study PRJNA562643) | freshwater metagenome | isolation source: river surface water | place: USA:Blue River Watershed | collected 2017-08-18
CTTTGGCTAATTTCAGAACCTTTTTTCTACGAGCCCTACTGGCTACATTGTTTACGGATCTAGGCATATTATTTTAGTTTAATGGCATTAGCGGTTGTGACAACACTTTATAGCTACGGCCAAATTTTGTTTTTTTTATTTTCCTAAACGCAACATGAATTTAACATTGCTCATGTCTGAGTCATTCACAATTGCATCATTTCCCAAGGCGCGCTTACGCTTGGTTGACTTTTTTGTCAAAATGTGGTTTTTGAAAGCTTTTGCTCTTTTTACTTTTCCAGTTCCAGTTACTCTGAATCTCTTCTTAGCACTAGAGTTTGTTTTCATTTTAGGCATATACGTACTTTTATAATTTCTAACTTATTTTTTTCCTTTAGGAGCCAACATGATGGCAACTTTTTTTCCTTCTTGTTTGGGTTCAGCTTCTAACTTCGCTACACCTTCTTCAATCAATACATTTGCAAAACCCATCAGTAAATCAATACCTCTTTGAATGTAAATGATGGTTCTTCCTCTAAAGAATACATAAGCTCTCACTTTGTTTCCATCTTCTAGGAAGGTTCTTGCATGTTTTAATTTAAAGTTAACATCATGCTCATCTGTATTTGGTCCGAAACGAATTTCCTTCACTTCTTGCTTAACAGAACTTGCTTTGATTTCTTTTTGTTTTTTCTTTTGCTCGTATAAAAACTTCTTGTAATCAACAATTTTACATACGGGCGGCACTGCATTCGGACTAATTTCCACCAAATCTAAACCTTGCTCATAGGCCATTTCAATTGCTTTGGCTGTTGGGTATACATCAACGGCTACCCCCTCGCCCACTACGCGAACTTCTGTGGCCAAGATTTTTTCATTAATCTTGTGCAATTCTTCCCTTCTATGGGGTCTTCTTTGTCTAGTATCTGGCTTCATCTATTATTTTATCAGCAAACTGCTGAAGGCTCATAGCCCCCAAATCTTCGCCTCCGTGTCTTCTTACAGAAACAGCATTTTCAGCCTGCTCCTTCTCCCCAACGATTAACATATAAGGGATTTTCGACACTTCTGCGTCACGGATTTTCTTACCCGCTTTTTCAGATCTGTGATCTATGAGGGCGCGAATATCGTTCTTTTTTAGGAATTTTACAACTTCTTCTGCATAATCTGCATATTTATCGGAAATTGGCAACACAATCACTTGACGTGGCGCCAACCAAACTGGGAAGTTACCTGCATAATGCTCTAACAAGAATCCAATAAATCTCTCGTGGGTACTCAACGGAGCTCTGTGAATGATGATCGGACGTTCCCTCTCATTCTTCTCATTGATGAAACTTAAATTGAATCTCTCCGCCTGTGCAAAATCTACTTGGTTCGTAGCCAAAGTAAACTCTCTTCCAATAGCACTCCAAACTTGAATATCTATTTTAGGACCATAAAACGCGGCTTCATCTTCTACTTCAATGTAGTTCACACCCATGCTGTCTAACACCCCTTTCACCATCGCTTCGGTCTTTTTCCAAAGCTCTGGCATTGCAATGTACTTTTGTCCCAATTTAGCCGGATCATGTTTGCTAAATCGCATCACATATTTCTCAATTCCAAACTTTTCGAAATATTTCAAATACAATGCATTCACCGCTCTGAATTCCTGTTCAAACTGTGCTTCCGTGCAATAGATGTGTGCATCGTTCATTTGCAAACATCTCACCCTCATCAATCCAAACAATTCTCCACTTTGCTCAAACCTGTAACAAGTTCCATATTCAGCCAAGCGAATTGGTAAATCCTTGTAAGATCTTGGCAATGCATCAAAAATTTTGTGGTGATGCGGACAATTCATCGCCTTCAAATAGTATTTGTCGCCATCAACATCCATTGCAGGAAACATACTTTCCTGGTAGTAAGGTAAATGTCCACTCTTTAGATACATGCTCTCACGCGCAATGTGAGGAGTTTTCACGCGGTCATAACCAGCTTCGCGCTCAGTTTTCTTCGCAAATCCCTCCAAAACTTCAATCATTGCTGCACCATTCGGCAACCACAATGGAAGTCCTGGTCCCACATCATCATCAAACGTAAAGATTTCAAGTTCTTTACCCAATTTACGATGATCGCGTTTCTTGGCTTCTTCAAGCATCATCAAGTATTCATCCAACTCTCCTTTTTTAGGGAAAGTAATGGCATAGATACGCGTGAGCTGCTTGTTGTTTTCATTACCTCTCCAATAAGCTCCCGCAACACTCAACAATTTGATTGATTTGATATGTCCGGTATGAGGGATATGAGGACCACGACACAAATCTGTGAAATTGCCCTGTTTATAAAAGGTAATTTGTCCATCCTCCAAATCTTGAATCAATTCAAGTTTGTATGGGTCATTTTTTTCTGTGAAATAAGCCAAAGCATCGGCTTTCGATACTTCAGATCTTACGTATTCTGAATTGGTTTTGGCCAATTCTGTCATTTTCTTTTCTACTTTTTCAAAATCGTCGGAAGTGAATTTGTAATCAAGAAAATCAATGTCGTAATAAAATCCATTTGCAATTGGCGGACCGATTGCAAGTTTGACACCAGGGTACAGAGATTCAATGGCTTCTGCCATCAAATGCGCTGAACTGTGCCAATAAGTTTGTTTTCCATCGTCATCTTTCCACGTCAACAAGGCCAAAGTTGAATCTTCCGTGATTGGCAAACTTGCGTCTTGAACTTTGCCATTTACTTTTGCCGATAAAACGTTTCTCGCGAGTCCTTCGCTAATCGACAATGCAATCTCCATTGCAGTCACCCCTTTGGGATAATTGCGGGTTGCACCGTCTGGAAGGGTAATTTGAATTTCCATGGAATATTAAAATGAATAAAACGCAAAAATCGACTTTTTTTTCGGTTAAAGCAACTTTAAAATTATTGACATTACCATCTTCCATTCTCATGAGCATTTTCTTTTTAAACTATTTTTTTGAGGGACATTCACTGCAAACCATAGAAAAGATACAATCTCAAACAGCTCTCACAATGAAATTACGGTTCTATTGTATTTATTTAATTCCAATACTAAGGATTCAACTTCCATGACCTTTATCATGGTTTATCAGGATCACCTTCTGTAACTTTGATTCAAAATTAGCGCTATGAAACACTATTTTTTATTTTTATTTTGGGGGACATTGGGTCTGTTAACCAATCAGGCTCAGGCTCAGGCTGATACAGCCTTCAACGACACCAACTACTATTACATTGGTACTCTTGATGGGGGACAATTTCTCGGGAAAATCATCAGCAAAAACGACCGTGAATTTTACATCGACACCAGAGACAAGGGAAAAATGTACATTCCAAAATATGTCATTTCTGAGATTAAGCATGTAAATACTTACACCCAATCAGGTTCCAACACCCATAAACCCGGCGGAAACGACCATCAAATTTACCCCCCAAATCCTCATCCCTCAAGATATTACTACTCCCCTTCTGCACTCCCAATTGAAAAGGGCGAAGGCTATATCAACTGCACATACTTTTTGTTGTATCAAGCGCAGTACGGACTTACTGATCACATTTCACTTGGCGGCACAATGACAATTGTGGGAATGCCCGCAATGTTCAATGTGAAATGGAGTCAAAAAGTGCGTCGAAATTTATACATTGGTGCTGGTGGTCAAATTGGAAAAACGTGGTGGACAAGCAATTCCGACGCCATTGGTGTTGGGTTTGTGAATGCAACATTGGGCAATGAAGAGTCAAATATCACCTTAAATGGCGGTTACGGATTTTATGGGAAAGAGCACATTAATTTGGTTTCAATTGCGGCCACTCAGCGAATTTCCAAGAAATTGAGCCTGATGTTCGAGGCATGGAGCATTTTACAACCAAATTATGATCCTATTTTTTTCGGGGGACCAGGTTTTCGGCTATATGCAGGGAAGAAAGCAACTTGGGATTTTGGCTTTATTGCGCTCAGTTTCCAAGAAAAATATGAGGCTTTGGATCAATTTGGGCAACCGAAAACTTACACCAAAGGTCAAGATTATTTCCCAATTCCATTTATCGCCGCGACATACAAAATTTGATTTTACGGGGCGACTGTCAGGGCGAATAGCATTCGCCCGATTCGATGGGCGATTGTCTGGGCGAATGCTATTCGTCGTTTTTTTATTGGGCGAATTCAATTCGTCGTTTTTTTATTGGGCGAATTCAATTCGCCCGCTACTGGGTGGGGAATTAAATTCGACCGCTGCTGGAACCATAATGTTGAGAATTACAAATTGGGGTTTCTGAATTATCGCAAATTATAATTGAATTGAATGATTTTAATTCGTTTGAAATAATTAAAAAATGCTCAAATTCCGATACAATCCAGAAATTCATCATCGAAAATCTCATCGACTTCAAGATTATGACTATTCGATGGACGGATTTTACTTCATAACTTTAGTTTGTTATAATCGGTGTCGTTATTTTGGCAAAATACAAAAAGGTGAGATGATATTAAATGAATTAGGAAAAGTTGCATTTGAAGAATGGTATAATACACCAAATGTTAGACCATACGTAGTTTTACATGCATTTGTTGTTATGCCCGACCACCTACATGGAATCATTGAAATTAAAGAGAATCCATGCAATTCCCCAAAAGAACAAAGGAAAATTGTGCCGAATCCAGAAAAACCAAATATATCGCAAAACACGCATTCCACCAATCCCAAATTCAAATCACCCTCACATACAATCGGCGCTATCATTAGGGGATATAAATCATCTGTTACAAGGAAATCGAAAGGATTGATTCAAGAATCTAAAATATGGCAACGTGATTATTATGACAGTATCATTCGGAATAAAATTGCATTTAATAACATTACTAATTACATTCTCAACAATCCCAAAAATTGGGGACTAAAAAAGAAGAAATAACGATTCGAAGGGCGAATGTCTGGGCGTAACGAATTCACCTGATTCGATGGACGAATGCCAGGGCGAATCTAATTCGCCCGATTTGAAGGGCAAAAGAAGGGGCGAATACGATTCAAAATAGAAGGGGCGAATGCGATTCAAAATAGAAGGGGCGAATGCGATTCAAAATAGAAGGGGCGAATGCGATTCAAAATAGAAGGGGCGAATGCGATTCGCCCCTTCTATTGAATATTTATTGTTTGATGAATTTAGATTTAAATTTTTGTCCAGATTCAGAACAAACTTCAATTAAATAAGCACCAGACTTTAAGCTTTTTGTATTCAACTGACCTGACATGGTTTCGTTGAAATCAACTTTAACGTTCATGATTTCCATTCCAGTTAAATCAAAAATTCTCACAATTCCATTTTGCTTGTAATTGATTGATTGAATGGTCAACACATCTCCAACTGGATTCGGGTAAACCGACATGCATAATTCGTTCTTAAGCTTCGTAGATAACTGAGACAATGCGCTTAAAGATCCAATCACCAAACGGTTGTCTCCAATTGTTGTAGGTGAATTTGCATCTACCACTATGCTGTAAGCGTTTCCAGCAACCAAGGCTGTTTTGGATTGTGTTAAATAATCGTATAAATACAAATCTACACCCGTATTGTTTACCTCAACTAAAAATTCAACGGTGTCCTTTGCATTTTTTGCAATTCCCAACCCCAATGGAATGAGTTTAGATGTATCCATTTTTCTAAAATCAATGGCCGCCTTGTTTTTATCTGCAGTAATTGAATAAAAATTCAAATAATCATTGGTCATTTTAAATGCATCGTAAATATGATCTAACGTATCACCATATTGATTGCCAAAATTGAAATCTATTTTATCAAATTGTTCCTTTTTAATCAAAGCTGAAATTCTTAACAAATCTGGCTTTTGTTCGTCGCCTCCGCCTAAAAATGGTGACACATTTGAGGTGGTTTTTTTCATACTCTCAGTAAACGTTACACTCGACGTTGATGCATTGGTTTTTAAGAAGAATGCTGCATACGCTGGTACCGAAAATACCGTTCCGCTCGTAACGCTATTGGTAGAATATGACCCTTGGCGGGCATTTCTTACATACACAGTTTTGTTAATTTTACTCGAAGTACCAGAATTATGAACCAAATCACTTACATCAATGGGACAAGGATATGGATTACCCAAGAAATTCAGACCTTGACTATTTCCAGTTCCGGCATAGTCTAAGTCTACTGTCACATCACCAACATTCACTGTACCTGACATATCCAATGTTACGGCAGAGGGAGTATATGTAGAACCGTCTAACCCTTCATCTTTGGCACCACGGAGTAAAATGCGCACCCCTTGTCCTGGAGCCCAAGCATTCCCTGTCCCTCCAGAAGCCGATGTGAAAGCGGACCAACCAGCATCATAATTTCCTCCATCGCCATTTGCGGGATTGTACCAAAATGCGCTCGGATTGTTCGTAATGGTTGAGGTGAACCCATTTGTACTACCACCAGAACCTGTGATATCAATATCATCAGTCAACAGAGAAAGACCCTGATTGGTGGTAAATGGATGCGCAAAGAAGCGAAACTTCCTGTATCCACCTGCAATGTACAACTCGCAAGTAATGTTTCCGGTTACAGTTCCACTCACAGCTCCCATCATTGCAGTTCTGATTGAATTGCTTTTCAGGGTAACATTATTGTTGGTAGTAAACGTGCCAACAGCAGTTAGGTTTAATGAATTGTATATATTGAGGGACGCTGAGCTCCCTACTGTAACATTTCCTGAAGTGTTCACAGTAAGTGTGCCAATGCTGTTAGCGCCAGTGAAGCTTGTATTGCTTGTACCCGAAATAACCATCAGACCAGTTGTGCCCGTGAGTGTACCCGAATTTGCAAGAATAGTATTGGTTAGTGTTAACGTTCTTCCCGAATTGACAGTCAGAGTGGCCCCCGAAGGAATCACAATTTTACCATCGGTTACAGCCCAGTTTGTTCCTACATTGAACGCAGTTGAGTTTGAAGAATTCGAAAAATTGTAAACTGCGTTGATTGAAAAACTTGGAGGGTTACTTCCTGTTCCATCGTTACTGTAGGTCCAATTGGTTAAGGTATGAGGTGCTGTAACACCTGTAGACTTAATATAATAGGTAGGAACAACATTTCCTATATTCAAATGAACGTCGATTGTGGTTGCAGTTGTAGATTTGGTAATGATATCTAAAAATCCATCTTCGTTGATATCCACTACCTCAATTTGATGCACCACAGATCCAATACCATCTATGATTTTAACTCCAGATGCAAAGGAAATGGTTCCACCCGTTGAAGTCGTTGTATTTTTGAAAAAATGCACCGCATTTCCACTTGTACCATTCGTTCCCGCAACAATGTCTAGCAAGCCATCATTGTCCATATCCGCAAATCTTACAGCATAAAACGATAACGAACTAATGCTCAAATTAGAGCCTGAAGCAAAACCATAACTCGATGTGGAGGTTGAATTGTTTTGAAAGATGGTTGCAGAGTTGTTTCGGTATGCCAAAACATCCATTTTTCCATCATTGTTAAAATCACCCTCACTCACTGAACTATTTGCCTGCGTTGTTGCATAATATGATATCGCAGAAAAACTGTATGAAGAAGAACCGGCATTGGCTGTGGTATTGTTCACAGCCCACTTAAAGCCATATGTTGCATCTGCACCTCCTGTAACCACGTCCATCACGCCATCGTTATTGATATCTACAGGAATGGCATAAGTGGTTGCACCATAGGTAGGATTCTGCAATGAATAATATGAAAAACTTGGGGTTGATGTTCCCATATTTTCAGATACATGCGCACTCCATGTGTATGTACTTACATGATCCATGTATCCATCGCGATTAAAATCGGCCATTACTGGATTACCACCGTAAAAACCCATGCCGGTGATATTAACTGGCGTTGAATTGATACTGAGGGATGTGGTTGACGTATTCAAATATACCAAACTATATACACTTGAGTTAGCGCTCCTTGCACAGTAGAAGTCCAAATCGCCATCTGAATCGATATCCATCAACAACGTTGATTGGCAACCCGTGGTGGCAAATGCTGAAGATTTTAAAGTTGAGCTGCTGAAACTTGAACTCGTCATGGCACCTGATGTCCATCCATTCGACAAATGCAAAAGGCTAGACGATGTATTTTCGAACAAAGTAATGTCAAAATCACCATCATCATCTAGATCAGCTAAACCGAAACCTACATTTAAATTACCTGCGGTTGCGCCCGCCGACAAACTGAATTTATTGGCGAAGCTTGTTGCACTGAAGGTGGTATTGGTGCTGTCAGATTGCACCATGAACTTCGCTGTTGATTTGCAAATGGCTGTATTTGGAACATCCGTAACATAAAAATAATCGTTTGTGATTTGACTAGGCAATACTACAGTTAAACTGGTGCTAGATGCACTTGAAACTGAGCATTGAATGCCACCCAAACGAACTACATTGTTACTTGATGTTGAATTAAATCCGGTGCCCGTTAGAACCACAGTTGCGCCTGGCTTTCCGGAAGTAGGACTAAAACTTGAGATGACTGGCTGGGCATAAGACAAAGAAGTGTAACCAGTTAAAAGGAGTAATAAAAATTTATTTTTCATTAAAAAGCATTAAAGTTGAAAAGTGTATTTGTAAAAATCACAAAACTATTGGCAAATGTAAATATATTTCAATGAATAACCTAAAATAATGAAAAACAAGAGTTAGGACTCTTTAAATTTTTATAGTTCGAAAAATCATTTGTGCATTGCTTTCTATTTTTATTTTAGACACATCCAAATTGAACCATATATTGAATTTTTCACTTTCGATTGAGGCCAATTGTATGAAAATGATAAAATAAATTTATATTTTGAATTTAATTTTTTAACCAAACAAATCACGTTATCTATTTGTTAATCCATAATGAAACTTTGGTTCATCATTGCAATTGTGTTATCTGTATTGGTTGTCGGATTTTTATTTTATTCTTTTAGATTGAGGGACATTGAAACGCCGAAATACAAGGTTATTAAAACTATAGGGGAAGTTGAAATTCGAGAATACCCTAGTTTGGTTCTTGCCCAAACGTCCCTCAAAAAATCTAATTATGACGAGGAAGGGAATAACGGTTTTCGGACAGTTGCGGGCTATATTTTTGGAGGAAACCAGGCTCAGCAGAAAATTGCAATGACAGCGCCCGTAATTATGAGCATGGGGGACTCTGCATTGATGTCGTTTGTGATGCCAAGTGAATACAAAATAAACGACCTTCCGGCACCATCGAACAATCAGGTTAAATTGATTCAAGAAAATGCCAAAATTTTGGCAGTGATTCGTTTCGGGGGATATTCGAATTCGGAAAAAATCAAAAAATATGCCGACAAACTTCTCAGTGAACTTAAAAACAACCACTTAGAAACCCGAGGTGCACTCCTTTACATGGGTTACAACGCACCCTGGGATATCACCAACCGCCGCAACGAAGTTGCCATTGAGTTGAAAGGCGAATTGAAATTTTATATTTTAAAAATTTCAAGAAATCATTGAATTTATAATTCAATCAAACAAATCGTCTAATTTGACAATTTTTTAGTATCGATTTTTGATTGCGAATTTACACCCTAAAGGGTATAAAATGGAGCTTGCAAGTTTTGTTAAAGAAAAACGAAAGTTAGTTAAATTGACTCAACCCGAAATGGCTTTAAAGGCGGGTGTAGGGTTACGTTTTGTTTGTGAACTAGAACAAGGCAAAGAAAGTCTGCGCATTGATAAAGTGAACAAGGTTCTACGCTTAATTGATTATGAAGTGGGTGCGGTTCGCGTTTTAAAAGAAATTGAAACATGAGAAAGGCAATCATAAAAATTGATAAACAATATCAAAGAAATACTAACGCAAAAATGGTAAAATTATAATCAGCATGGATGCAACTGATAGATATCAGTTTCTTAGAAGATGTTTTAAAGCTCAATACAAACAAATCATCTTACAAAGATTTGAAAGAATCTATGGTGCAAAAAATTCATCTGAGAACTAGAGTGTAAGAGAATTAAATGAAATCGTTATTCAACAATACTTTATAAACCTTGAATACGCAGATGGAGATTAAAATGGTTTAGATGTTTGTGTTTGTTTTCTCAGAGTTGGTTGTGGACAAATTAAAATTTATTGAATTTTTGTTTGAGATTCCCGAAAAGTTAACTTTAAAAAAATTACAGAACTAATTTTTTTGGTCGAGGGAATTATTTTTTCTGAAATGTCAACTCTGGCAAAATGATTAAATACTCCTCTTTTGATCCTTCTTTGTGCCAATAAATCAAAAAATTTATTTTGGCTGAACTCATTTTATAATTCTTTAACTCAGAGTTAAGTAATTTATCAATAAAAAATTGCGAGAATTTTATTATTCTATTTTTCTGATAATATAGATAATCATCATTAGAATAAGCCAAATCATCACCACTCATCAAATTTTTTATTATTGATTGTTTGGAAATAAAATAGTCGAGGTAAATGTCTTTATGGGTTAGCTGAACGGTTATCTCATCTGGCTCTAAATAATCTTTATCATCAAATTTGTATTCAACTCCATACAAATTGAAATAATTTGCGATATCTGTGTTTGAGTGTATATATAAATTATTTTTCGCTCTTGTTAGTCCAACATATAATAATCTTTTATTTTGATCCGAGTTTAGTTTAAAATCTTGCAATACAACAAATACATTGTCAAATTCCCTACCTTTTGCTTTATGAATTGTTGAAACTAAAACAGTCTCGCCTTTTTCATTGTAAAAATCTTCTAATTTTGATTCTCGCACAAATGATTCAATATCTGACAAATAAAAACGATTTCCTGATATTTTTTCAAAATCTTGAATAAAATTCATGAATACTTTTAACCATAAACTCCTTTTATACTTGAGAACTACATGATTTTTGGCAATTTCCCAGTTTTCTGTAGTAATTAAATAAGCATGATTTGTTATCCTCAAAGAATCTAAAAATTCTCTAAATTCAACAAGATTAATTAAATCAAAACTATCATTCGATTGAATTAATTTGGAATGAAAATTATTTTTCAATAACAATCCATTTAATTTCCGAGCTTCTTCATTGGTATTGGTTAAAACACAAGTTGTACCAATCAACTCAGATTGTTTCAAAGCGGTTAAAACAGGAAAGGTAATAGATTTCGATTGATATTGATGTAATTCTAAGTTACCAATTTCCCGTTTAATAGGTACAATTGAAAGAGATTTCAATCGGTTAGAAATTTGTTTGACGAAAGAGTTCGTAAAACCTACTAAGTTTGCATTACTCCTAAAATTTTCTATTAATTCAACCTTGACCGAATCTTTTTCCCGACTAAATGCATTAAAATATTTAGAATCTGAACCTCTAAATTCATAAATATTTTGATCATCATCACCCACCGCAATAATTCTTAAATCATCATTCCTTTCAATCAACTTAATAACCAATTGATATTCACTTTCACTCATATCTTGAGCCTCGTCAATGACAAGTACAGTTTTGGTGATACGACTAACTTCAATTTCGTTGTTTTCAATTTGTTGGATAGCAGATTTGATGATTTCATCAGATTTCTCAATATTTCCTAACTTTCCTAAAATATCGAAACAAAAGGAATGAAACGTTTTGATTTCAACATAATGTGCTGAGGATCCGATTAATTCTAACAATCTTTTTTTAAATTCAACTGCCGCAGCTTTTGAAAAGGTGAGCATCAATAATTGTTCATGCTTAACATCCTCTAAAATCAACAAAGAAGCTAATTTATGCACCAATACTTTTGTTTTACCGCTTCCTGGACCCGCGGCTACAACCATTTTCTTAGCTTGACTTTCATTTATAATGTTTAGCTGAGAAGGGATTAAACTACCAAAGAGTTTTTGAAATTTACTAGGTGTTAAGTTTTTCTTGATTTCCTTTTGCCGATTTCGATCAAAATATTTACTAATAAAGCTATCAAAATTTAATTTAAAATAATCGTCAACAAACTGAAGTGCCCCTTTGTAATCAACTACCATCCTTTTTGCATATTCTCCAACAATATGAATTTGGTTAATTTTATTCTGATAAAAATCGTTCAGCTTTTGATAGTCTTCAACTTTGTATTGCACGTAGTTATTACTTTCCAATCTTTCAATTTGCAATTTGTTGTATAATACCAAAAAACCTCCCTCAATTTTGATTGCATTAATTCTGGACAAATAGTAAAGAGCTCCTTCAATATCAGGATCTGTTGCAGGCATAAACATAGAATGATGAAAGTTAAATTTCTCTTTTAAATCATAAACAGAGAATTCTACCAATGCATTTGTCTTTAATTCACCTTCAGGCAAATAATCACCTTTTAAATACTTATCAAATAAAAATTCTAAAATAAATCTTGAAATAACCAATCGATTTTGAATTTTTTCCTTTAAATCAACTTTGTTAAATTCTAATTGAAGTAAGAAGTGATTTCTAGAATAATCGCTAAATTTCCTTTTTGCCCAGTGATTGATAATCCAGAAATCGAAGATCGTTTTTAATTTATTTATATTTCCTTCTTTTAATCCAGATGCTTCAACTTCTTCATTATAGTATTTCAAATCAATTTCAGTTTCATCACCAATAATTTTATCGATTAAAAAAATTTCAATCTTTCCAAATGTTTCAAAAATTTTTAAAGATTTGTTTTTGTTTTCAGTTCTATTTAAAAAAGCTCTCAGATCTTTCGTATCGGCAATAATTTTTTCATTTTTTAGAAAATTGATAATATCTATGACTTCCCTTTTTGCAATTCCAAGAGTGTCACTTATGTAATCTATTCTGGATTCACCTGAATCATCAGTTAAATTTTTAGTTCTTTTTCTAGATATGAGGGATTTAATTACTCTAACCGCTTTTTCCTTGAGTTCAATTTCAATATTTTTTGAAGAATAAATAATTTCAGCGGCTTCAGCAACAGTATTCACTAAAATACTATTCGCATAAATTCGGGGAACATTTTGGTTTCTCTGAACATATCCAGCATCTTCAAGTGCTGCAATCGCCGATTTAACTCTGGATTCAATTTCCGATATATTATTGTCCCAACCAGAAGCTCTTGCAATTTCTAATGCCGAATTCGAAAATTTATTTCTAAATTGGGTTAAATTTTTAATTGCTTTCCAAACTTGTTGTATTTCCTTTTGTGTAATTTTGGTCTGGTTAAGTAGTAAAAAATGTTTATCTAAATCATTTTCATTGAACAATACATAACAATTTGCATTTATGTTTTCATCCCTGCCGGCGCGTCCTGCCTCTTGCACATAATTTTCTAAAGAATCGGAAATTTCATAGTGAACTACCAAACCAACATCCTTCTTGTCAACACCCATTCCAAATGCCGAAGTTGCAACCATAATCGAAACCTCACCCGAAATGAATGCATTCTGGTTTTCATTCTTTTCATGAGATTCCATTTTACCATGAAATGGCAAAGCATCAAAGCCATCATTCTTGAGTCTTTCCGCTAATTTCTGAGATAATTTTGTTCGAGATACATATACAATTGTGGGACAATCATAATCTGAGATCAGTTCCCTTAACTTTTGGTATTTTTCTTCATCAGTATTATTTTCAAAAACCTTATATTCTAGGTTTGTTCTCGCAACATTTGATGAAAAGAGTTTTAATTCCAACGATAATTTATCTCTAAAATACTCTTTTATATCAAAAATAACTTTTTGTTTGGCCGTTGCAGTAAAGCAAGATATAGGAATTGGTATCTCTAAGTTTTTTTTTGTTTGAATGTTTTTAATAAAATCGGCGATGTACAAATAATCAACTCTGAAATCTTGACCCCAAGAAGAAAAACAATGTGCTTCATCTATTACAAATCTTACCACATTTCTATCCAATAATATTTTTTCTATACTTTTTGACCTCAGGGATTCAGGTGAGATATAAAGTAATTTTGCATCTCCATTTATTACACGATTTATCGATTCTGATCGCTCAATTGGATCCAACAATCCATTAATAGTTGATGCATCTAGAATTCCTAATTTTTCCAGATTATCAACTTGATCTTTCATTAATGATTGAAGCGGTGAAATTACAACTGTTAAACCTTGTACATTTTCACCGCTCATCAATGCAGGCAATTGAAACGTTATTGATTTTCCGCCCCCAGTTGGAAAAATCGCAAGCAATGAATCACCATTTACTGCAGCATTCACTGCATTCTCTTGAAGGGGTTGATTTCCGTAAGTTCTAAATTCATTAAATCCAAAATATCTTTTTAATGAACCTTTAATATTCATTGATGAATTACAATAAGCACATCCTGTTACACAAGGTTTATTTTTTAATTTATTAAAAATTTTATCTACGTCTGGATAAGATTTAATCACCCAACCGTCGTGAATGGATTTATGATTCGAATATTTCAAACATGCATGAATATGAGACAAACAAAATGCAAGTGCAATGGGTGTATTTTCAATTTCTGACTCTAATGTAATATTTGAACAAATTTGATTTACAAAAAAATCTCGGATAAAAACACTCAGATTATCTAATTCATTTTGAAAATTAATCAATTTAAAAAAGGAGTTAAATTCTTTTGTATTATTTAATAAAGAATAATAAATCTTCTTTAAATCATGAGGAAGATTCCTAAATTCATTAATTTCACGAATGAGCAATTCCTTCGTAATGATTGAATCGTTTAAAGGTGAATTTTCATTATTTTCGTCAAATTTATAATCTTTATCCAGAGAATGATATGGCCTAAAAGGAAACAAAAGTGGTGAAAGATACAAAGTATCAATAATGTTTTCAGTATTAATTCCGGAATTGGAGAACGACTCTTTTAAGTACTTTAAATCATGTTTAAATATGTTATGCCCACAAATAAATTCCTTATCACTCAAAAATTCAATAAATTCTCTAATCGAATTCTTATGAAATTTTACATCATTACCGCTGACACCTCCGATATCTCTAATTTTGTTGTGCTTGTCAATTTCTAAATCGATAAAGGCAATAGTGTGCATGAATTTGCTCTAGGATATAATTTAAAAAACAAATATATCCGATTGAAAGATAAATCAAAAGGACAATTATTTGAATGAATATGAAATACAATTAAATATTCATCCAAATGTTTATTCACTTACCACAACAGGTGCCAAATAATTATACATATCGATTTCTACAGGAAATTCCATTTCAAATTGAATCACAACAACTGAATGGTTGGTGTTACCTACTTTACTTTCAATAAAACTATGTTCATTTTCTAATGGAGTTACTTTACCCATGAAATAAAAATCAAATCCTTCCCCATTATGCTTTTGAATAAATAGGATCACTGGAATATTGTTTTTCTTGCTTTCTCGAATCGCAATTACATCTTTACTATGTAAATACCTATCTTTTTTAGACATCCACTCAAAAATACTCGGACTTAAAAAATGATCATGATATTGTATGGATGCGTCAATATCTTTGTCTTTTTGCAGGGTCACAAATAACGGAATGCAATGAGGAAAAATTCGATAGCCATATATTACACTCTCCTGATTTGTATCTAAATTTATAATTCTACACAAGTCTTTTCTCGAGTATTTAGCATAAAGATAAAATCCTAATTGACGAATATTTCTTTTAGATTGAAGCTCAAATTTTGAGTATCCATATTGAATGTTATCAGTTAAGAATTCTAAAAACTTCTGATTTGAAATGAGTTTTTCAAATACATCAGTTCTCAAAATTTCTTGCCCTTCCAATTTAAAAAGTGGATTTTCTGAAATTAATTTTATTGATTCTCTTCGTTTTGAAAACTCACAATTTAAATTCCTCAAAGCAGATTTTATAGTTGAAAGATCCGTTTCAAATCCAAATTTCTTATAAAACTCACTTTTCAACTCTTTAATCGATATGGAACTCTCTTTAATCATCAAATTCAACAAAAATGTCTCTTCGATTCGCTTTCCATTGTTAATCTCTCTATTAAATTCTCGTAAAATGGCTTTTTCATCTTCTCCTAATTTCCCAACCAAATAAGACTCTTGACTCTCCAAAAATTCAAAATACGATTTTGAAGTATTGTCCATGACATATGCATAAGGATCTCGTGCAGCCGCTTTAACAAAGTCCATCATCATTGGTATACGACCGTGCTTATATCTCATTAATTTGTAATCTTGGATAAGTTCCTTGCGTTGTTGAAATTTACCACTGTCTATAGACGTAAAAATTCTCTCTTTGGAAATTTTATCAAAATTGATTGTTGAAACACCTGGTAAAGACTCACTACCAGTAAGAACGAGTTTCCTAAGTGTATCTTTATTGTATGAATTTTCTCCATACAAGGCTATTGGAATAAGGTAATTATTGGAATAATTACCAATAAAATCAATGATCGTTAAATACTCTTTATCTTCTGTTTTCCTCAAGCCCCTTCCCAATTGCTGAATAAATACGATTGCAGATTGTGTAGGTCTAAGCATCACAACTTGATTGATTTTGGGTATATCAACTCCTTCATTGAATATATCAATCGTAAAAATATATTCTAATCTTTCATCATGATTGTCTGACTCTATTCTGGATATGGCCTCTGCTCTTTCCGTATCTGTGCTTTCCCCAGTTAAAAATATAGATCGATATCCATTTTCATTGAACTTTTCAACTATGAATCGTATTTCTTTTTCTTGATTTGGGGGACAAAAAACAAGACCTCGAACATTTCCATTGTCACAATTGTAAAGATCAATTTTATCTAAAATATGTTTGATTCTTTGTTCAGAGACCAATGAATTAAAATCTGATTTTTCAGAAATTACTTCACCATCTATTTTCAATTCACTTATTCCATAGTAATGAAATGGAGCAAGCATTTTCTCTTCCATAGCTTTGTGAAGCCTGATTTCATAAGCAATGTTATAGTCGAAAAACTTGAAAATATCGTGATTATCAGTTCTCTCTGGTGTAGCTGTCATGCCCAGTAAAAATCCTGGTTGAAAATAATCCAAAATGCGACGGTAACTCATTGCTCCAGATCGATGTGCTTCATCAATTACGATATAATCAAAATGATCTCTTTTAAAATTTTTCAGATGATCTTCAGTCCCTAAAGTTTGGATTGTACAGAAAACAAAATCAGCTTCCATATTCTTCTCACTACCGGAATAATATCCAAATTTTATTGAAGGATCATCGATTAGGGTTTTATACGTTTCCATTGCTGCTTCTGCAATGGTTTTGCGATGAACTACAAATAAAAATTTCTTGGGATTATACTTTTTCACATCAAATGCGGAAAGAAAAGTTTTCCCAGTTCCAGTTGCCGAAATGAGAAGTGCTTTTTTCTGACCAGATAATCTTAACGCTTCAATATTAGCCAATGCCTCAACTTGCATCATATTGGGCTCAACCCGTTTATACCTAGGAACAACTTGTAGAATGGCTTTTTCTTGCTGTTTACTGGCCTCTCTTGCAAGTTCATAAATTGAACTGTAATTCGTAATAAATTCTCTATCAACAGGTATGGATCGATCAAATTGATACTGAAATTCATTTAGAAAATTATGTACTAAATGACTCTCCGATTTCGCCGAAACTTTTAAATTCCATTCTGAATTTTCACTTAAAGCGTATTGTGTTAGATTACTACTACCAATGATTACAGTGTAATTTTCCTTATTGCGAAATAAATATCCTTTCGAATGCAGATTAATATCAGTTGCAATTTTAACTTCAATGTTATCAAACTTCAATAACTCTTCTAAGGCAAGTGGTTGAGTAAAGTTCAAATATTGAGATACTATAATTTTTCCGCGTATTTTCCGATTTCTAAGTTCAATTAATTGTTCTTTTATTGACGCTAGTCCCCCTTTGGTAACAAACGCAACTGAAAACCAAAACTCTTCACAATATTCTAACTCGTGCCTTAATGATGTTAAAACTTTCTTTTGAGATTTTTGGTCGTTGACCAAAATCTGAGGAATAGTTGAATAGTTATGTCCTTTTTTCCGGTCTATAAAACCGTAAACCAAACTTTTATTGAATTCATCAGCATCGAATAACATTTTAACTCTTTAATTTTTGTACAATCGGTAAATCTGCGGCTGCCCAATCAAGGTCGCCCAAATTATCTGAAGCTCTCCAAACCGCATTTATATGCTCTTTCAGTTCAATGTCCCTAGAAATCACCTCGCAAACATAAGCATGCATGGTTAAATTAAAATCCGGATATTCATGGTTGACGGTCATCAATTTGAATGGATTACTAAAACTTACATTTAACTCTTCTACCAACTCTCGTTTCAATGCAGAAACTTGATCTTCTCCAGGCTCAATTTTACCACCCGGAAATTCATATTTGTGAGAGATATAATCCAATTTATTTGGACCTCTTTGCACACACAATATTTCATTTTCATTTACAATCACAGCGGCTACTACTTCAATCTGTTTCTTCATCGAAACAAATATATTGATCAATCACGAACAATAAAATTTTCATTACAACCAACCCTTACTTCTTTTATACCTTAAAAGGTATAAATTGAGTAAAGAATGAATATTTACACCCTAAAAGGTATAAAAAAGAAAATCTCAGAAATTGGGCGAATACCACAAAAAAAGCCCCGCTCTGCGGGGCTTTCAACTTTTTGCGGTGAGAGGGGGATTCGAACCCCCGGAACAGTTTCCCGTTCGTCAGTTTAGCAAACTGGTGGTTTCAGCCACTCACCCATCTCACCAACGGGACTGCAAATATAAAATTTAAATTTAACGTTTCCGAAAATCTTACAAAAAAAAGTGAAAAAAGTTTCGCGCTTTTTGCAACGCTCACCTATACTTCTCATTTCCAAACGCTTACCATCTTCCACCAGTCAATGTCCCTCAAAAACAAAAGAAGTAACGAACAAATTCAACCATTGTATTTCATTTTCATACAACCAATACAGAGAATTTATCCCTCTCAAAAGAAAAAATTACCAACCGCCAGTTTCTCTCGGAGAATTTACAATGTCATTGAAAAGCGACAATCCAATATGCTTCGGGGAGTAACTTGATCCAGCTGAAATAATCTTTTCATTGAAAGAACGCAAGTGGTTACGACTACCCTTTTTGAGGTTTGATAGCACAAAATTCAAATCTTGGTTATCTGAAATCAACTCCATATTCATGATATCGGCAATGTCCAAATCTTCAATTTCCGCACCAATGTGATATGCCATGAGCTCCGATTGAAATCCCGCATCAACCAGGGTATCATACAATTTTTGCAAAACGGTGTCGTGGAAAATGCCAACTCCATTGCTGCCAACAGGATCTATCAAGCCATAACGCTGAATTAATGTAAACACAGCATTTGAATGCGTTTGTTCACTCGAGGCGATGTTCTCGAAAATATTCACTTTCCATTTGTTAAATAGTGTTGCATAAACATCATGAGCGAGCTTTTCTTCTTCGCGAAGAAATAAAATTGCCTGTTTTTCACTGTTTGACAAAGTTTCAACTGGAAATTTATTGATCTGAGATGTAATGTCGTTAGTGTTAGAAGCACTATCCTTTTTACATGAAAAAGCCAAGATAGAAATGGCTAAAATTCCGAAGATTGATTTTATTTTCATGGGTGCAAGTAACCCATATTTTTACTGTTAATCAGTGACAATCATCACTCACAAAAGATTTTTGTCATGATTATTTCTTCTCCCAAAATTTCAAGTGCGTTTTGAACAACGAATTGATGAGTTTGAAGGAATTGGGAATCTCGGGACCGCTACTGTGGTATGTGGCTACGCGAGTGCCGCTGGGCATTTGATTAAGCTGGTGTTGAACATAATCTGAGTACTCAAGAAACAACTCATCGTCGAGGTAAACTTTTTGATCGATGGCCGATTCCGGCGACAAATTTTCGAAAAAGGGATTGAACAAGTAAAAGGCTGCAAAATCGGTAAACTTAACACGATTGATGTTGGCGTTGAGAAAACTCACGTTCTCAATTTCGTGTTTGTTGGCAATGTCATTGGCACAGTCAGAAAGTGATTTGCGTTGTTCAACACCGGTAAAATGAGCCTTAGTGGTAAGTGCACCCACAAAACAGAACTTTCCGGCACCTGAACCAACGTCTAAAACGCGAATTCCGGGTTCGGTAGCTAAATATTGGGCTGCCGCTTTGGCAATTTTAATGGGGGTAAAGTGAGTGGCCGACTTTCGGCGAATTTCGAGAGGAAAAACCATATCGAAATCCTCATCGATAAGTTCGTCTAAATTCTTTAGTTTATCTGTTTTCAAGCGATTAAGATTCTGCTTCGAGGTCTTTCAGAATCTGATTGACGTCGTCTTCTGTCTTGAACAATTTTTCTTTACACACTGCGATCAGCACAGTGGCTCTTTTCACTTTTTCTGAGAGTTCATCTACAGAAATTTCTCCATTTTCGATGTCTTGCACAATCAATTGAAGTTCATCAAATGCTGCAGAATAGTTGGTTTCTTTCTGACTCATTTTCAAATTTAATCAAAAAAGATGCAAGTTATTCAACAATAATTTTTCGCACTTCTTTTTCGAACCCCGTATCGACTTCTACAAAATAGATTCCACCTGACTTTAAATAACTTACAGATTTTGAAAATTGATTTTTACCAACACCCAGTTGGGTTAAACTATTAGAATCTAAAATCTTTCCCTGATAATCCTTGATGGTGATATGTACAATTGATTTTCTAGAAAGTTCAAATTCAATCAATAGATCTCCATAATTGGGTATCGGAAATACTTGAAGCATGAGCGAACTCACACTTGCCCCATTTAACATTTTGTTAGAGGCATTTTTATTCTTGTGTAAAAAAACTTTAAATAGATTTGAAGACGCAGAACTTTCAACCGTATTGCTAAAGAAAATATTGGGTTTGTTGCTCTTTATTCCACCAAATATATAGCCTAAAAATATTGAGTCTGAAAAATTTAATTCATCTAACTTTATCACCTCATTGAGGTATTTTGGCAAGTCATGATTTACAATAAATTCTGAACCCGCACCTAACAAGGTGGGCATATTTGAAGACATTTTAAACTCTTTCATATCACCATTCAAATCTCTGGTAACCAATCCAATGGTATTCACAAACGGGACATTATTATCTTGAACCAAAATTCCATTGCTATCATAAAATTGGGCGATTCCTCCGAAAAACAAATTGTGCATGTCTTTTGATTGATTGTCGAATAGGGCAACATGAGCACAATGATAATGATTGTAATATTGTGAAAATTTGGGGTGTTCCGAAAATCCAAAACTGTCTACGTTAATTGCACTCAAAAAAGGCAAATCCACATCCTGTTTAAAAACGCCTGAAAACAAAGTGAGTCCTTCTTTTCCATCAGGGAAAATTTGTGGCACAACGTTGTAGTCTCTTCGATGAAGTTTCTCATCGTCAATATATGATTTTAAGTGATTCACTATAAACGAATTGACCTGATGTTCAATTTGAAAAATCCGAATTGCATTCGTATAACTTTGCAAAAAACCAGGTCCATGATTAGGTCCCATTGGATTGTACCTTCCGGTAAATTTATGACCGCCAGATAAGTAGAAAGTATGGTTAATTTTATTCAATGACCCCCCGGTTACAGCGAACATGGTATCATATTTTTGAAGGATACACGAGGCAAAAGATTTCTGATTGATTACAGAATCAATAATTTGAGAGACTTGAATTTTTGTGATAAATGGAAATGTAATATGATCTGATGATTTTACACTATAACCGTAACCACCTGTCAAATACAATGAATTTCCTTCTTGGAAAAACTGAAAATTAGTTGCAGAAAATTGATCTTTAACATCCGCAGGCAAATTTGTCAATGGAGCGGTATATGTTTTATTGTTTTCAACATCTAAAACGATGAGTTGATTGTTTTGACCAGAAGTTGAAAATGATGCAAATGGCTGTCTTTGATGCAAGCCATCTACCCTTCCACCAACGAATAATATTCTGTGATGATCGCTTGCCCAAGCAAATGATTGTAATCCTTTGATTCCAGAGAAATCAACCCGATTGATAGAAACATCGAATTGAATTTGTGCGGTTACTCGATTCAAAAAAATCGATGTTAACAAGAAGGATAAAAAAAGCACTTTTTTCATGGCTTCAAATGAAATCAAAGTATTGAATTTATTGTGTGACAAATATCACGAATCCAATTTATTTCACCTCACTCTCCACCACTCCATCAGAAAATTGTGTGGTTAAAAGTTGCCCTTTTTTGAGGTCATTCACCGATTTTACAATTTTTCCGTCTGCAAAGGTCAGACTATATCCCCGTTTTAACAAATTCATGGGATTGAGAAGTCCCACCACCTTTTCTGTATTATCAAGGTCTTTTTTATGAAAATTGAGGGACGATTGAACGCCGCGAATCAAATTTGGCTTTAACACAGACTCTATTGTATCGAATTGATTTTTAATTATTTTCAATGAAAAATCTTTGAGATTTCTTTCTTGATGTTGCAAAAAATTGTGATTGCTTTGCAATTGTAATTTCAAATGAGCCTTCAAAAAATTGACTTCATTCGTCAAGTTTTTCCGCGAATTTTGCAAAACTTCCTTAGATAATTTAATCAAAGCTTGTTCGTTTTTCTGTACTGGCACCCAAAAATTGTGAAACTCTTGCAACAAGAAATCAGCCAACTCCGTTGGTGTGATAGCATTTCTATAGGCCACCATTTCAGATACTGTTTCATTGGTTGAATGTCCGATTCCTGAAAACACGGAAATTGGAAATTCTGCAATGGCCTTCGCGAGATCGTAGTTGTTGTAACATGAAAGTCCCACTTCACCACCTCCACCCCGAATTATGGCAACAACATCAAAATGATGAATCACTTTTTGAATGCGCTTCAACTGATTGATAATGGTTGGTGCAGCATTGTCTCCTTGCAAAATTGCCGGAAACAAGAAAGTATCAAATCGATAACCCCATTGATTTTTTTGAATGACCTTCATAAAATCGGAATATCCTTTGCTTGTTTCTACCGAAATAATGGCTATACGCTTAGGCAAAAGTGGCAAATGTTTGGTTTTATTGAGGTTAAAAAGTCCCTCCGCCTTTAAACGCTGAATATTTTCCAATTTCTCTTTTTCCAATTCACCGAGGGTAAATGAAGGATCGATATCTGAAATTTTAAGAGTGAGTCCATAAGTTGGATGAAAGTCAACATGGGCAAATAGCAGCACAGTGATACCATCTTTTAGAGGCTCACGGAGGGTATTGACAAAATTGGCGTTAATGCGTGCAAAATCCGAATTCCAAATGGTGGATCTCATTTCAGCCACAATTTTACCATTTACCTTTTCAACGAGCTCTGGAAATGCGTGACCCGATTGATTGTAAAAATTAAGTTTATTGATTTCTGCTTTCACCCAAAAGCTTGTTTTAAACACTTGCTGAACAACAGATTGAATATTCTGGGTTACCTGAAGTAGGGTAAAAACGTTTTTGGGAGACATGGGTACACAAAATTAACGAATTTCGTTGTTGTAGAACCGGTTATTATACCAAAAATTAGGTATTTCCATTTTTTTTGTGTTAATTTTGTCATTATTTATTGAAAACTTAAAAATAACACCTTTATGTTCCTCAAAAAGTCTATCAATCTTCTCTCCATATTTTTCATTCTTTCAATTTCGAGTTTACAGGCTCAAACGACCCGATATGTGAGCACAGCAAGTGAGCTCACAACGGCAATCAGTGCCTCATCAACATCCGTAATAGATGTAATTGAAATTTCGAATGATATTGTAGTAACATCGCAAGTAACCATTAGTAAATCACTCACAATCAATGGAAATGGGAATAAAATCACCGTTTCCATCAACGGGGTTACGGATGCCGGGGTAAACAATACTGGAACTGGTGGAACAAGTACAGCATCGAATTACCGAGTGTTCACCATTTCTGGCACGAATACAGTGACAATCAATAATTTGACGATTAAAGGTGGAAACAATACGTCTGGAGGGGGCTGCATATACAATTCAGCGAACAAACTCATATTAAACAATGTAGTAATCTCTAACGGAAGAAATTCTTCCACAGGAGGTGGCGGATTGTATAATGCGTCGGGTGGAGTAACCTATATGACAGATTGTAATTTAACACGAAATTCTGCAAATTACGGAGGTGGATTTATCAATCAAGGAACAATGTACATCAACAGGTGCACCTTTTCTGAGAACAGAAGTGAAAGTGCGAGTGGCGGCGGTGGAGCATGCGAAAATCAATCTATTTTATACATCAATAATAGCACATTTGCGAACAACAAAAGTACAGAAATTGGAGGTGCCATCAACAATTACACGGGAACGGTTTATGTCATGAACAGCACTTTTTCTGGGAATGTGGCATACGGAGGAACCTACAGTGGTGGGGCCATCGGAAATAACAGCGGATCAGCAACTGCTGTAAACTGCTTATTTGCTTACAATTACTACTTAACAGGTGGTTCAGTTTCCAACCCAACCGCATTTACATTGAATGATTTTGGATTCGGGAACACAAACGCGTATTACTGCATACACCATACCAGTTCTAATTTAATTGGCACTTCATTATCAAATGTACTATATAGTGGCAGTGCAGACGGAAGTAACAATACCATTTTCGCAGGAGGAATTTACACCAAAATTACAAACGGCGCTGGAACTGAAATTGGAACTGCCAAGGTATACCAACCTTACTTGGTAACTTCAACAACATCGAAAACGGCCACATTGAAAATAGGAAGTTTCCCCAATCAAACGGCCAACAAAGGATGTGTTACAGGATACACAGATGGCAATGGAACCCCATCGTTTGGATATAAAAACATGTCAACCAGCGCCTGGGTAAATTTAGTAGGATCAAATGCATCTTCGAATACAGTAACAAAAGACCAATTGAATACAACCCGCGGTTCTAGTCCAACCAGAGGCTCAGTGGAAGTTGAAATTAGCACTGTTTACATGCTCAAAGTACTTTCATCTGTAGATGGAACATCCACTGGTGGAAGTTTATATGGTGATGTTTATGAATCGGGCACCCAAGTAACACTTACTGCATCTCCAAATGCTGGTAAACAGTTTTCATATTGGCAAAACTCAGCCACTTCAGCATCCGTTTCTACATCAAATCCATATACTGTAACCATTTCTTCTGATTTAACATTGGTTCCAATTTTTGTGACTGCTACAAGCACCTATAGCGTTACCTATGTAGGAAATAACAACACATCGGGAACCGCTCCTAGCGTGCAAACTTTTACATCTGGATCTATTACAATATCAACTAAAAATACCCTTGCTAGGGAAGAATACTTTTTCGATGGATGGAACACACAACCCAATGGAACTGGAACAAACTACGCTCCCGGGGCTTCCTATTCAACCACAGCAAATTTGACATTGTATGCAAAATGGACACCGTATATCAAATATTATCCCAAATCTGCAAATGCTTCAAGTTTATATTTAACAAGTAGTTGGAGCGGAACACCTGATGGTACAGGAGGTTCGCCAAGCAATTTTGGATCTGACAAAGAATTTATTTTATCTAATTCAGCAGGTACAACTAGTTTTGCAACTGGAGGATCGGTAACATTTTCAGGACCATTAACAATAGGATCCGGAAAAACCTTGACAATTTCAACTTCTACCTCACTCACACTATCAGCGGCATTGAATACTACTGGAACCATTTCTGGAGCGGCAGGCTCAACCTTGATATTAAATTCTACGGAGGCTCAATCGATTGGTGGAACAAACAATTTAATGTCCCTCACAATTAACAACTCCGCAGGTGTCACACTCACTGGAAGCACAAATATTTTTGGAACATTGTTGCTTTCTTCAGGGGTTTTAACAACAGGTGGAAATTTAACCATCAAAAGCAATTCAAGCAACACGGGAATCATTGGTGAAGTTGCAGCTGGATCTATTTCTGGTAATGTTACTGTAGAAAGATACATTCCAGCACGAAGAGCTTACCGTTTGATCAGTTCTCCAGTTAACACAAGTGGTTCTATTTACACCAATTGGCAAGAATCTGGTTCAAGTACTTCTGGATTGGGAACACACATTACGGGTTCTACAACAGGAGCCAATGGATTTGATGCCACTCAAACTGGAAACGCATCGCTGTATACGCACAACAATTCAACTCAAAGTTGGTCACCAATTTCCAATACCAATACAAATACACTCACTGCAGGCAATGCTTATCGACTGATGGTTCGAGGAGATAGAACAGTGGATATTTCAATCAACACCCCTACTCCAACCAATACCACTCTCAGATCAACTGGAACCATTGTAACGGGCAACCAAACAGTGTCGAACTTGAGCACAGCAGCAAACGGCTTTAGTTTCATCGGTAACCCTTACCAAGCCCCTGTAAACATGCAAACAGTTCTGAGCAATGCAACCAATTTAAATACTTCATACTATTATATTTGGGATCCTACAATTTCAACAAGAGGCGCTTATGTAACCGTTGATGTGGTAAACAATACCAATGCCTTAGGATCTGCAGCCAATCGGTTTTTACAACCAGGACAAGCTTGTTTTGTGAAAACAGTGACTGCTTCATCAGCTTCTTTAACTTTCACAGAGGCTTCTAAAGCGAGTACTCTCACGAATGTATTTGGACAAGAAAGGACAAATGGTGCGGTAAAAATCAGATTACATCAAAGTGATTCTTTGAAAAATGGAGCACCGTTGGCCGACGGATTGTTGATTCAGTTCAATCAATTATCAACCAATGATTTAGACCAACTTGATGCCATCAAACCAATCAATCAAGATGAAAATTTAAGTACACTTTGCCAAGGTAAAAATTTAAGTATCGAAACACGTCAATATCCAATTGCAATTGATAGCATTCAACTCAATATTTCTCAATACCGCAGCAATCAATATCATTTAGAGTTTGAGTTCGACGCAGACTTGGGAATCGAGACTTACTTGGTAGACCACTATTTAAAACAAACTTTTCCGATTACAAGCTCAGGTACAGTTTATCACCAATTTGAAACAAATAATTCTGAAAGTCAATCACTTGCAAAAGACAGATTCGTATTAGTATTTAAAAATATTTTCAGTAGCGCCACGAACCTTACAACTCAATCTGAAATAAAAATTTCACCAAATCCGAGTACAGGAATTGTTAACATTGAATTCCCGAACGCTGGAAATACTGCGTCTACCATTTTGATCGAAAATTCATTGGGACAGGTGATATACCGTCAATCGAACATTGCATGGAACTACTCAAAACAGTTGGACTTTTCAAATTTATCAAATGGTATTTATACCTTGAAAGTTGATAACGGTTCTAAAGTAATGGTTCAAAAGATTCAAATTGCCCGTTAATCTGTTTCACCCAACAACGCCAATTTTAGCTCGAAAAAGGAGTATTTGTCGTTCAATTTGAGCTTGATCTCCGATAATTTGTGCTCCGGATTTTCCTTAGCCGCCCTTATTTCTAGGATGATTGAAGCATCGAGGAAATCGCTTTTTTGCATCAACCCCTCTTCCACCGCACGAATCAAATGGCTCTCAATGGTAGACACCACAAGTCCCCGTTCTTCCGCGGTTTTTGCAAAAGAATTTGTCCTTTTATACGATTCCACGGTTAAATGCACAGTTTCAGGGATCTCAGAATTGTTTTTAGAGATTGATTTTTTCTTGAGGGACGCTGGAGTTTGAGCAGATTTAGAAGCAGTTTGCTCGGGTTGATTGTCCCCCAAAATAACAAAAGGCATTTCATCTGTTGAAAGTCTGATGCTTCGGTAGGTCACGTATACCAATTGATGGCGCTTTGCAAACAAAACATGCGACAAGGCTTCGACTTCTTTGCGCCACTTTTTGAGTTTAGATTTGAGCGTGTAAGTATTGAGGATGGATTTTAGTTCAATGAGGGAAGATTCATCGAGTTTACTCACAAAATACTTGGTGGCTTTGGAACATCTTTCGTTGAGGGCATCGAGCAGATCCACATTCAATTTGTGGTCATCGAAGGTTTGATTGATTTGATATTGGAACTTTTCGGCAACTTTATGAAGTTCGTAAAGAACCGAAATTGTTTTCTCTGACCAATCGTTTAGATCTTGCGGAAATTCTAGTCCATGTTTGGCAAGTAATCGTTGTTTCCAAGAATATACAAACACACGAAGTTGGTCAAAATCATAAATTTTAAGTAGTTTATCTTTTCCAAACTGTCGCTTTTCTTGTTCCAAAATATCGGGAAGTTCCTGGGTAGAAATATGGTGTTGAGAGTATTCAACAATTCTTGGATCAATGAAAATATTTCGTCCATTGATTCCAGATTTTAGGAACAGCCCATCGAGGCTCACACACCTACTCAGAGCAACATAAACTTGGCCGGGAGCAAAAGAACGTTCAGCATCGATGATTACTTTTTCGAGTGTTAAGCCTTGACTTTTGTGGATGGTGATGGCCCAAGCGAGTTTGAGCGGAAAATGGGTAAAACTACCCACTTCATTTTGATTCACTCGGTCTTCTACTTCATCGTACTGATATTTTAAATTCTGCCAAACGTCTTTTTCAACTTCAATGATTTCTCGGGAGTTTGGCACAACCACTTCAATTTTATCTTGGGTGATATGAGAAACTACGGCTATTTTGCCATTGTAGTATTTTTTCTCACCAGAAATATCGTTTTTGATAAACATCACCTGAGCGCCTTCTTTGAGTTCCAAAATGGGTTCCGCTGGATATTGACTTTCAAAAAAATCGCCTTTGATTTCAGCATGAAATTTAAAAGATTCACCGGGCAATTTGGCAAGTTTTTCCTTGTTGATGGAATCCGCCGTTGAATTATGGCTACAAAGGGTTACAAATCCCTCTTCATCTGGCTCAAAATGAGGTTGATACCTTTCTTGAAGGATTTCAAAATCTCCATCATTGAGTTGGGCATTTCGAACATTGTTGAGAAGCGAAATAAATGTTCGATTGCTTTGACGGTAAACTTTGTTGAGCTGCATTTGCATCACATTGAGTGCAAAATATGCTTTGGAAGAAAAGAAAAATTCAGATTCATAGTATGTTTCTAAAAGCGGTTTTTCTTCATTTTTGACCACTGGTGGCAACTGAAATAAATCACCTATTAAAAGTACTTGAACCCCACCAAAGGGCAGTTGACTTCTTCTAGCAAATCGGAGTGCATGATCAATAGCATCAAATAGATCCGCTCTCACCATACTTATTTCATCAATGATGAGGAGATCGAGGTTTTTAAATAAATCGAGTTTGGGTTTGGGATAATGAAAATGCGATTGAAGCATTGGAATGTTCTGCGAAACATTAGGATCAACAACGCTCATGGTTGGCAAAAACATTCTGGTTGGTAAACCAAACATGGAATGAATGGTACTTCCACCTGCATTGATGGCAGCAACGCCGGTAGGTGCTACCACCACACAACGCTTGTCGGTATCTCGCAACACCCTTTTTAAGAAAGTGGTTTTACCCGTCCCAGCTTCTCCCGTTAGAAAAACATTCCGTCTTGTATTTTCTACAATGTCGAAGGCAACATCCGCTATGTCTAATTCAGAATCCAATGTGTACAAAGATAGTTTGAGTAGAAAATATTAGGTAGAAAGTTTTGCAGAAATGCGAAAAATAAATGCACAATCTGTGCAAGCAATCATGATGTCAAATTCATATATTTGTGATACTTGTGAAATCCATGATCAAGTTTTAAATCAATTCAGAAACAATGAAGTTTAAGAATACATTGCAATTGCTTCAAAAAATCTTCTTTGCTTTGATTTTTTGTTTTTCAATTCAAATAAAAGCGCAAACAAACCAAACAGATAGCATTGCTCCCTACAAATGGGTAGAGCTGATGTTGAGTCCTCGCCCGAATTACCATCAAGTAAAAGAAGCATTTGAAGCCCAATATAAAGGGAACTATCCTAACAGAGGCACCGGATTTAAATCCTTCAAGCGATGGGAAATGCGCGTGATCAATCACTTAGACGATTCGGGGTATGTGAATTGGAATGACATGCACATACAAGATTTTTTAAATGCACATGGAAGTGTGATTCCAAGTAAGCAAAATCCTGGATTTGCGCCGGGAAACACGACAACACCAGCAACTTATTGCGCTGAATGGGGTCGATGGCTTCCAGTTGGACCAATTGTTCATCCCTACAACCAAACATCTCAACCAACGGGCATTGGAAGAATCAATGGCATTGCTTTTCATCCAACTGATTCTAATACATTTTTTGCCATGGCGCCCCAGGGAGGAGTATGGAAAACCAAAGATTTTGGCAAAAACTGGTCGCACTTGTGGACTGCGGGCACCAACAATGCCTTTGTAACTTTAGGTGCAAGCAGCATGGCTTTGAGCTACAACAATCCAGATACTATTTATATTGGCACTGGCGACAGAGATGCTTCAGACGCTCCTGGGTATGGGGTGGTTTTCTCATCGAATGGTGGAAATACATTTTCACTCAGAAACTCGGGAATGGGCAACGTAACAGTGGGAAAAATCAGAATTCACCCAAAAAATTCAGCCATATTGATTGCTGCTACCAATTCAGGCATTTTCAAATCTACCAACAGCGGTTTAAACTGGACAAGAACCAGTACCACTGCCAATTATACCGATGTTGAATTTCACCCTTACAACCCGAGTATTGTTTACGCTGTAACTGGGGGGTATTTTTACAAAAGCACCAATGCTGGTTCATCTTTTGTGCAAATTACGAATGGACTTCCAACTTCCGGCGTTCAACGCGGAGAAATTGCCGTTACTAAAGCCGATCGTGGAACTGTGTTTTTGCTCACTTGCGTGAGCTCTCGGTTCCAAGGCATCTATGTTTCAAGAGATAGTGGCACTTCGTTTACAAAACCAACGACCGCTCCAACCAATATTTTGGGTTATTCTGAATTGGGAAATGATGGAAGTGGGCAAGGTTGGTACGATCTTGATTTGGCGGCAGATCCTTTTAACAAAAATACAATTTACGCTTATGGCGTGAACATTTGGAAATCCACCGATGCCGGCGCCAATTTTAGCGTTTGTGGACATTGGGTTGGGGGCGGTGGCGCCGATGATGTGCACGCCGATCAGCATGCCGGTGAATTTAACAATTCTGGTAGAACGCTTTTCTCGGGAAATGATGGTGGCGTTTATTTCTCTCGAAACGGAGGAAAAACATGGAATAATATTTCATCAGGAATACAAAACTCCCAAATTTATAGACTTTCCGTGGCAAAAAATGTCCCAAATATGAGCGCACAAGGATATCAAGACAATGGCTCCGGAATGCATCAAAATGATGATTTTTTTACCTATTGGGGTGGAGATGGAATGGACTGCGCAGTAGATCCAACAAACGAAAAATACGTATTTGGGTCTTATGTGATGGGATCAATTTACAGACAATTTGATCGCAGATTGAGCAGAGATGTAGCAGCCAATGGGGTGAATGGAGTGAATGAAGGCGGCGGTTGGCTAACCCCTTTTGTCCTTCAAGAAGGAAATCCCAATCGAATGTTTGCCGGGTATGTCAATGTGTGGCGCTCCGACAGTGTAAAAACAGACGGCGTCATCAAATTCACGAAAATATCTACGGGATTCACAGGAAATGTCAGAAATATTAAAAATAGCGGGGGAAATAAAAATATTTTATATGTTGTAAGGGGGGACGGAAAGCTGTTTCGCTCCGATAATGCCGGAACTGCCGCTGTTCCAACATGGAATGATTTAAGCGCAACAATGCCGTCGGGAATTACATTGAGGGCTGTGGAAACCCATCCTAAAGACAGCAATATTGTTTACATAGCCGGAAATTCAATTCTTTATAAAAGCACAAACAAGGGTAATAGTTGGACACAAATTGGAAATTTAGGAAATGCCAGTCCAACCGCAGGTTTCAGCTATGGAACCATTACAACATTGAAATACGATTCTGCCGGGTTGTATGAAGACCTATATATTGGAACCGACAGAGGTGTTTATGTCTATTTAAATTCAAGTGCGGGAACAGCGGCTGGAGTGACAGAATTTTATTCAGGCTTTCCAATGTGGTCAGATGTTACAGATTTGGACATCTACTATTTTCCAAAAAATCGGATGAAAAGCACCCTTTTCGCATCCACATACGGTCGTGGTGTATGGAGGAGCAATTTGGTTGATTATGGTGCATTTAGCAGTCCAAAATTCAAAACCAACTTCTACGCATTCGACTCTGTTTTTGTGGTAGGTGGCAAAGTGAGATTGTATGAACAAGTTGAAGGCTCTGTAACAAGTTTAAAGTGGCAAATGACACCCAATACGTTCAATTGGATCAACAGCGACAGTACCTCAGAAATTGTTGAAGCAAAGTTCAATGCACCCGGAATTTATAGTGTAACGCTCACTGCAAATAGTTGTGGCACTTCTAGTACCCTTACAAAAAAACACTGGATTAAAGTTTTTACAGCGTCGGTAAATCCAACATGTACCTCCACCACCACCCCCTCCTCGGTAAACTATGGCATGGGTATTTCGAAAATTAAATTAAATGATCAATCAAGTGAAACCGGGTTATTTTTCGATGACGGTCAGAATTTGAACCTCACCAAACAGAAAGTTTTTAAAATTAAAGCTGGAATTGCCCAGTCGTTGAGAGTCACTGCTGGTTTGGGCTATCCAGAGAACGCTCGGGTTTTCATAGATTATAACAACAATGGCAAGTTCGAAAATTGGCGTGGAGAAGTGTTGGGCTCACAAGTTGCAAATTCTGCAAATGATGCAGTTTTTACATTTACTCCTCCCGCGACCTTGTTGAAAAACCAAGCCATTTTAATGCGTGTGATGAGCGATTATAATTCAGTGGATACCAATGCATGTAGAAATTTAGGCTATGGGCAGAGTGAAGATTATTCGCTTGTTTTTGAAAAAATTACGCCACATATTGCAGTCAATACGAAAACCATTTGTACGGGTCAATCTGTGATTTATAAGGATTCTTCTGAGGGACTTGTAAACCAATGGGATTGGAATTTTGGTGCAGGTGCTATCCCACAAACAGCTACAGGGAAGGGTCCTCATGTGGTGTACTACCATTCATCAGGATTGAAAACTGTAAAATTGGTGGTAAACGGCAACAATGCTGATTCTGTTTTGAAAAAAGATTGGATTCTGGTAAATCAAAAACCAACAGCTCAAATCAGGTATAAAAACGGCAAATTAGATATTTGTGAGGGAAGCGCTTTTACATTGGCAACAAAAGATTCCTTCAACTTACCTGTGAGTTATAAATGGTATTTAAACCCTTCGTTTTTCAGAGGAAGCGATTCCAATTATACAGTTTTAGAAACCTCGAAAAACGATACTGGAAGTTATTTTTCGGTGATTCAATACAAAGGCTGCATGGATACGTCCCTCAAAATTAAAATTTCGCTAAATGCAAAACCAAACGCCGCTTTTTCAGTCAATGCTAATCAATGTTTCAACCAACAAAAATATCAATTCACGAATTTATCTACCATTCCATTCGATTTGATCAAATCATACCAATGGCGCGTTTTGAACAATAGCGAACTAGATAGCAATCAAAAAGATTTTAATCCGAAATTCCCCAATCATGGAAAATACTCGGTGAAACTCATTGTTGAAAGCAATCAAAATTGTTTGGATAGTACATCATCCGTAATAGAAGTTTGGGCAAATCCAAAAGCATCATGGCACTTCATAGATAGTGCACAATGTGATGTAGGAAATAGTTTCGTTGTGAAAAATAACTCAAGCATTCCAACCAATGAAACACTGTTTTATACTTGGAAATGGGCCGATGGAACTTCTGAATCTGGAGCAACTCCCAAAAGCCATACCTTTTCAAAGTTTGGACAATTCAGCAATCAGCTTATCGTAAAAACCACAAACAATTGTATGGATACACTGACCAAAACAGCCATTGTATTTGAAACATTCAAACCAACGTTTCAAATACTGAATAACGGGCTAGTTACACAATCTGTTTTTTGTGAAAATGAATGGTTTAAAATTGAAAACACTTCAAACCCAACAGATATTGGCACTTATCAATACAAGCTCAATGAAAATGCTTTCAATTTTAAAACACAACAAATTGCATACCCTGGTTACGGTATAAAAAAGGTTGTAGTTACGGCAATTCATTTACCTGAAGGATGCGTAGATTCTTCATCTCAAACAGCAACAATATTGTCTATACCGAATTCAAATTTCAGTGTAAGTCCCAATCCTCTATGTGCCGAACAACAGCAACTAAATTCGCAAAATTTAAGTAGCAACCGAGATGGACAGGTTCTCAAATATCATTGGACGATTTTGGGTATTAAAACAGATACAACAGCGAATATAGCACATACATTTACCCAAAAAGGGAATTACTCCATACAATTAATTGCAAAAAATGGTGCTTGTTCAGACACTTTTGTGGCAAACAGTATTTCAGTAGTTGATAAAGTTTCTGCCAATTTTATTATGGAACAAATTCAAACTAAAGGTTCACCCATGAAACTTCAAGGTTTGTATGTTGCAACAGATACACTAAACGAAAATCATACATATTGGTGGACAATCAATCGTAAACAGATTGAAGGTAAATCCGTTCTTGAAACCATCAATGAAAATGGAGATCGCACAGTTAAATTGGTTGTAGAAAATGCGTTGGGTTGCATCGATTCAATGATCCAAATTCAGAACGTTGCCAATAATTATTTGAAAAAACAATCCAATTCCCTCAATTTTAATTTATTTCCAAATCCTACTACCAATGAATTTGCATATAGTTTTTCAGCGAATGCAGGACAAACTGTGAGTGTTAAAATCACCACTATATTGGGCCAACAGGAATTGTATCACAAACATTGGGAAATTGGAGAAAGTGGTCATTTTTTTGAGCGTGTAAACCTAGAAAGTTTAAATATTTCTGCTGGAACCTATCCATTAGAAATTCGTTGCGATGATGAAGTGATATGGTCTAAAATTATTTATCTTCGATAATTGAAAATGTTGGTAACGAAGCAATATTTCCGAAAGGTATTTTCGGTTTTGATGGTATTGGGAAGCATCAATTTATGGGCACAAACAAATCTTAATATACGTAATTTGAATGAGAATTCCAAATGCCTAGTGGTGGACACTTTTTTTGAGTTCCCAAAAGAATTACAGGAAACCTCAGCATTAATTTATACTCATGGTTATTTTTGGACAGTTAATGATGGGGGCAACGATCCTATTTTATATGCACTTTACAATCCATTTAAAGAAACTAGACTTGTTCAAAATAAAAAAGATGTGATTGCCCTAAAAATAAATCTGCCCGTTTCAAATGTAGACTACGAGGCATTGGCATCCGATTCTGAATACATTTACATTGGCGATTTTGGAAATAATTTAGGTTCAAGGAAAGATTTGAGAATCTATGTCTTTAAAATCAAAGAAGTGTTGGCAAACAACATTCAATACGTGGATACCATTCATTTTGAATTTGAAGACCAAACGGAATTTAAACCCAGAAGACTACATGCCTTCGATTGCGAATCGATGGTTATCATTGATCAGACTATTTATTTATTCTCAAAAAATTGGAACAATCTTAAAACCAATGTTTATACATTGAAAAATAGGATCAAATACCAAAAAGCCTCCAAAATTATCTCTTGGGACCCTCATTTTTATGTCACAGATGCGTGTTTTGTTGGCGGTACAATTTTTTTAAGTGGATACAATTATTTGGGAAATCAATTTTTATATCGTTCTAATTGGAAGAAAGGGAAAACCTCAAAAATTGATTTAAAGCCGGCACAGATAGAGGGAATTTGCGTATTGCAGGAAATAAAAACCGGCGAATTGAGTTGCTATTTAACCACAGAAAAACGCAAATCTCAACCCGCCGGTATTTTTAAACTTGTATTAAACCGTTGATCAAACTTTAAAACCAATTCCTCCGGATGCAATATTTGGACGTACCTCAGTAGAGAACTCCTCAACATCTTCATAGGTCAAAGTTTTGATGGCCTTTTCAGAACGTTTGCTTGGCGCCAATTCGCTCAATCTTAAATGCTGATTGCGAATGGCTTCTTCAATTACTTTTCTAACGCTTCTACCATTTCCAAAATACTTATCACGCGTTTTGTACATAAATTCAATGTACTGCATCAAATGAGTTGCGGCTTTGGGTTCTGGTGTAATATGATTATCGATTAATTGATTCAACGCAATGGTATACAGATCTTCTGCATTGAAGTCTTTGAAATTAAATACGCGATCAAAACGTGATTTTAATCCAGGATTTGACTCCATAAATTTCTCCATGTTTTGGGTATAGCCCGCCGCTATCACAATAAATTCACCACGCTTATCTTCCATTCGTTTCAAAAGTGTTTCAATCGCTTCTCTTCCGAAGTCGTTCGATCCACCGTCTGATAAACTGTAAGCTTCGTCAATAAATAAAACTCCACCCATCGCTTTATTGATCAATTCAGATGTCTTAATGGCCGTTTGTCCTACATATCCGCCAACCAAACTTTGACGATCACATTCTACCAGATGACCTCTCTCCAAAATTCCCAAAGCTTTGTAAATTTGAGCCAAAATACGGGCAACAGTTGTTTTACCTGTTCCTGGATTTCCGCTGAAAACACTGTGCAAAGAGAATGTTTTACGGATATCTTTCCCTTGGCTTTTATAGAAACGAACCAATTTCACGAGCTCCTCTATTTCTTGTTTCACTTGTTCGAGACCGATCATGTTTTTTAATCGGCTCATTGAATCTTTCAATAGTTCTTCGTCGATTGGAATTTCCGGTAAGATTCTATTTTTCTGAGCAAAAATCTTAGTCAGGTCCGCTTCATCAATTGAAGACAAGGCATCTTTATCGAGCAATTCGGGATGTTCAGATTTCATGATTCTTAGTCCCAAATTGATCTTAGCTTCATCTAACATGGAATTCACCAAACGTGCATTCCCAAAAAATTTATCGCGATCTCGGTATTTATCTACCAAAAACTTATGTAAAGTTTCTTGCGCTTTATCGGTCAGCAAGACTCCCCTTTTCTTCGCTGCAAAATCAGCAATTTGAACCAATTCTTGAGGGGTATAATCGGGAAAGTCATACTGAACTACAAATCGGCTCTTTAACCCCGGATTTGATTCCAAAAAAACTTCCATTTCATCTGGATAACCCGCCACAACAATGGCAATATCAGAAGAATCACTGAGTTCTTTGAGCAGAACCTCTATGGCTTCTTTTCCAAAATCTTTGTTGTCTTCATCTTTTCTTGCCAAGGAATACGCTTCATCAATAAACAAGACGCCATCTTTAGCTTTTTTAATGGCTTCTTTGGTTTTAGGAGCTGTTTGGCCAATATACTCAGCCACTAAATCTGCCCTATCAACCTCGTGAACATGTCCCTTTTTAAGCAATCCCAACTCTTTGTATATCTTACCCAACAATCGGGCAACAGTAGTTTTACCTGTACCTGGATTGCCTTTAAAAACAGCATGTAAATTAATTTTGTCTGTTTCATCAAATCCTTTTTCTTTTCTCAATGCAACAAACCTCAAATAATCGGAATATTCGCGAATTTTAACCTTTATTGGGTCTAATCCAATCAGTTCATCCAATTCTTTCATGACACCCTCAAAACCAATAGATTCATCTTCATGGTGTTGAATACTAGGTTCAGGTTGTTCAATTTCATCACCTTGTTCATCAAAGAACTCAATTTGCGTCATTGGCAAAAAGTCGCTTTCATCTGCAAGCACAAAGTCATCACCAATTTCAAAAGGAATGTTAGCCAGTAGCTCGCCCATGAAAACAATTTCAACGTAGTAATCACCACTAGCCCATGTACCTATAATATCAGAACCCCAACCAATAGTTGCTGTAAATTCGTCTTCCGTTGGTTTCACAAAATACAATTTCTGCACACGTCCTTTGAGATAACCACTCAATGTTCTGAAATTGAACATCAGTTCCACTGGTAAATCTGTTGACCTCCGTGTTAAGTTTTTTGCATTTACTTCAACCCAAACATATTTGGTGCTCAATACATTGAATACTGTATAATATTTACGTTGATCAATACTGGTATTGTCATCGGGACCTTCATACAATTTTACAGTATCAATTTTAAAGTATGGATTGAATCCCGGTTTCACTTTTCCTACACTTTCAATATAGAAAGTTTTAGTTGCTAAAAGTTCAGTCCCAATCCAAGCTTCCCATTTATAAACACCTGGTTTCCAGTATTTACCAGGTTGTTTCACACCCCATCCTTCACGAATGTATGCAACGTTGTCGGACATAGAAATCAATCGGTCGCAATTCAAATCACAAACTAAGTTGTTGGTTTCATCAAAACACTTGAGTTGCATACGAAGTGTCCAATCTTCTTCGTCAAACTTTTTGTTGTATATGCTCACCTCGCAATAAACATAGGTCAACTCTGTTTGCTCAAATACACATCGGTATTTTTTAGTATTATTGGCCAACCACTCGGTTGACGCGTATGTCTTTATTTCTTTAAACTTAAAAAAACGATTATCCATGATGAATTATTTTAGGATTCTTCCCCACCTAACAAACATAAGAAATTTGTGCTTGATAATAATTCTCAAGACACAAAATTTACAAAAATTTCTACAAAGTATAGTTTACACCCGTTGTAAATCCTATGGAATTCACACCAGCACCAAGATTCGCGAACCATCCAAAACCTTTTAACGCATTCATAGTGTGCTTCACGCCTATGGCAGTTAATTGAAATCCAGAGGTAGAAACGCTGTTGTTTACCTGATCGACACCTGCACCTGTACCCTTTTCAATTTCTGTGGTTAAGTTAAAACTAAACACACCTAACCCCAGTCCTGAATGAAACGACCAAGTGGATCTTGGGCGCTTTATTTTACCCCAGAACCAATCGATTTGCATCAACAATGAATTCATACCAACTTTATAATAATAAATCGTTGGATCTGCTGGATTTTGAAAGTTAGGCATTGTTGCCTTCGAAGTTGTGATTGAAGAATTGCTGTAAACCATACCAATTGACACTTTGTCTTTGACATGATATTGGTATCCAATTGCACTTGGACCTTCAACAGTTGTTTCAACATCTGGAAAGTTGAATTTAAGATTATCTTTTAGCGTTTTTGCAACCTGATCTTGAATTGCAGACGATCCACTACCCCAGAAAAATGTTAAGGCCCCCCTATTATGTAAATCCACTTTTGGAATAATTTCAACTTTGATGTTTGTTGGAACTGTATCTAAAGAGGTTTCTGGTGCATTTTGTGCGGCATTAACATGTAACATACCGGCAAACGCAAAAAAGATCATGATGCGATTTTTCATGGTTGCAAATTAAAATAAGGCTTTTTAATTTCAACGTTAATTTTTATTTTATTTGAAATTTGACAAATACAACAGATTTGATTTTGATTTTTTTCAATTCTATGTTGGCATTTTCATCGTCACTTTCATTTGACGCTTCCATGTTCATTTGAATTTTGTCTTTCATCCCTGCACCTCTCCAATAACTGTAAGGCACATCGTTTCCATAGTTGAGCATTTCAAATCTCACTTCCATTGTATTTGCCACAGATTCATTGATTCCCTCTAAAATAAACTGAGCTGTTTTCTTTGCTTTGATCAAAGCCGTCTTTTGCATTTCTCGCATCAAACTATCATACTGACTGTGCTCAACTTTGGTAATATATGCGGCATAAACCATCCATTTATCTAACTTTTGCATGAATAAATTGGCATCTGAAAACTGCGTCAATTCCAAATCAAACACCTTGTTGGTAACCGCATCTTTCTCCTTCTTTCTAATTTGAGTATACGTGGTGCTCATCGAAACAACGGATAATTTGGACGCATCAATTTTCATTCGTTTGATTAAACTGCGTAGACTGTCTTCCTGCGTTTTAATTGAAATTTTGACATCATTTTTCAATTCTGTTCTTTCTTTCAATTCTATTCTGAGGGAAATTCTGTTGGGTACAACCTCAATCTCAGCATATTCCGATATATCAATTGACTTTAATGGCTGAGGCACACTTACTTGAGCACAAAGCAATGCAGGGACAAATAAAATCGCTGCGAATAATCCATATTTCTTCATTTTTTTCATTTTTACAACATTGATACCTTCGGTGAATCAAAGGTAAATTGAAAGTTTAAAATTAATTCATTTTTTTTCATAAGAGTAATTGTGTGTGTATGAATACATTAGTTCATATTCCAAAATATTTTATTCAGAAGTACTTGTAATTTCAAATAAAAATACTACCTTTGCATTCCGTTTGACGATGACCTCGTAGCTCAGCTGGATAGAGCAACTGCCTTCTAAGCAGTAGGTCACAGGTTCGAATCCTGTCGGGGTCGCACCGTTAAGTCGGCAAACAAAGCACCGGGGAGTAGCGCAGGCCGGTAGCGCATCTGGTTTGGGACCAGAGGGTCGCAGGTTCGAATCCTGTCTCCCCGACAAAAAAAGCCTCACTTTTTGTGAGGCTTTTTTTATGCCCTCCTCCCTTCCCTAAATATTCGGGGATCAAGGCATTTACAAACACAATGAATACTTCAAAAGCCTATGAAAACAGTTGTTTTTCGTAAGCTTCTAAAGTTTGAAACTCTTTGCCATATTTTTCCGATAGCTTATGCAGTGAACTCAAGGACCAAAAATCAACCAATTTCAATCTCGCATATTGGTCAATAACCCTATTTTCTGATTGAAACCATTTTTTAGGGAAATTAGGAAAAAAACCTAAACTCACCCCTCTTAGTACCAATGAATTCAATTTCTTCATTGGATTTGAAGTGTCAAAAATTTTGTTCGAGTCCAACAATCGAATGTCTATCCCTTCCCGCGCGATATCCCATATTGACCCAATAAACAATCCCCAATCTGTTTCCTCTGTAGCTTTGAAATAGATTAATTTGGTTGATTTAATTTCTGGGAATTCCTTAAGCCATTTTTGAAATCCACGTCGCTTATTCAGTTCATGATAAAAAAAACATGATACCCTGTCTGAATGTCTTTTTACAAAATCTCCAACAATCTGCGGTACCTCATATGTTCTTTCTTCCAACAAAAAAGGGAATCCAATTTTAATATTTTTCTTAGGTTGGTCTTTTAAAAAAATCTCGCAATCCTTTAACAAACGATCTAAATACCTCCAATCTGTTACTTCTGACTGGCAAACCTGATAAACAATTTCGTGACTTTGGTAATTCATAAATAGGTGATGTTTGTATGGTGCAAATCTAACAGAGACTTAAGTTTTCGTTGGATAAGGATTGATTAGGAATCATAAAATATTATACTTTTGGCATACTAAATTCATCCCGCATCTCAATAAGATCCTCTATTGAGAGTGTCTTATTTGCTTCAGTTGAAATTAATTTCAAAATCCGTGTTTTCGAGTTTCTCACGTGCTGCTCTGAAACAGAAAGTAAAGCGGCAATTTCTTTAATTCTTTGTCCATTTAACATGTAACTCAACATGGTTTTTTCTGTAGGATTTAAGTCTTGAATACAAGGGAACCTATCTAGATAAAACGTTAATACTTCTGATGCTTTCAACTGATCCATTTCCAACGCCAACCCTTCTTCGATTTCTGTTAATGCAATCAATTCTTTCCGTATTTGAATCAATTCAGGTTCTTTTGCATAATTCGTTTTTTGGATATTTTTGATGATTTGATTGATCTTTTTAACCATTGCATGATTGCTATTGATTAACCGGTCTGCAAATATTCGTTTATTGCGATTGATTTCATGTAAGTTTCGACTGTTACTAATTTCAAATCGCAATTTTTCAACTTCCACTTTTCTCTTTTTCGCATAAAACATCAAAATCACTCCCATGAGAACAAGAATCAAAATGGTGCCAACGAACATGATGATAAACTGCTGATTCTGAGTCGATGTAAGTTCAGCCTGTAACTTAATCCGATTGTTCTCAGCACTCAATGAACTTAATTTAAAATTCAATACCAAATCATTTTGAAAACTCGAATTTTGAGTCGTCGCCAAATCCAATCGCGATTTCAGCATAACAATTTCCCATTTCGAATGCTCCGAAGTGTTTTGAGTCAATAAAAACAACAATTCAGCAGCATCATTTGCCAATCTCACTTTACCCTTGCCAATAGCATCTTTGTAAATTTTTTCTATTTCGGCTGTTGAAAAGGTTGACATTTTTTGGAGAATGGCATTTTTTAAAATGGTAAAAAATTGTGGCAGCTCATACTCAGGATCTTCCAAAATGGTGTTTTTGTATCTCTGAAAAATGCGGTTAAAATCTTCTCTTCGGTTGCACGTAATGTGAATATATGCCTTTTGAATTTCTACCAATTTCTCAATATTTTCACCCAACCCCTTGATATCAATTGAATTAATCAGACTCTCAGCCTCGTTTATTTTCAATTTTTTCAGCAATATGTTGCTTGCATTGATTTTGTAAATGGCCATTTCATATGGCAATTCCGATTTGAAATCGTTTTTATATTTTTCGTATAGTTCAAATGCTTCTTTGTTCCCTTCTATCCCTAAATCACATGTAATGATGTTGTTGAGCAACATTGGAACTTTGATATTCAGTGACTCCGCGTAAGATAAAGCTTCCTTGAAGTATTTATGCGCCAATTGCAATTCTCTCAAATCGTAATATACCGTACCTAAATTGTTTGCATAATTCAACATCCAATTCTTGTTGGCTGCATCCTTAGCAATTTGATATCCTTTGTTATATAAATAAATTGCGGAATCTGTTTCAGATTTAGCGTATTTCAAATAGGCCAATTGCTGAATTTTTGACAATTGAATTTCAAGATTGTTCGTGGTTATATTCAACAATAACTTTTCCGATTCATCATTTTTTAAATGAGTGCCTGCATACCATGATTTAAGTAAATACAACGATTGTTTCCAATCTTCATCTTTCGAATCTTCATATTCCGCTTCAATTAAACTGCACAAATAATTGAACTCTGCAGTTTTAAAATTCATGGCCGACCAGTAATGCACGATTACCTTCTTAAAAGGTTCCTTCTCAGTAGAATGCGTTAGCTCAATTTGATTCCATAATGAATCCACTTTTTGGGTATTGATTCCTTTTTGTTTTGAGGGACTTTGACCGCAGTGGTAAAATAAAACAATAAGGACTAAAAATAAATATCGATTAGAGGAAAACATTGCTCATCAATTGGATTGAATGTACAAATAACCTAAATGTCATAAAATTGTCTAACATCCACTGCATCAAAACTTTGTGAATGGCGTTTTTTTTATTAAACGCAACAAAGCAATCGGTGATTATTTGAAAATGGTAAAACTCACTGTAACCATGCAACCACCGATAAGTGCTGTACATAAATCTTTACCATAATCATCCGCATTCCAACGATATCCTGTTTGTACAAAATCGAGTGATTCTTTGATGATTCCTAATCCCAATGTGGTTAAGGTAGACGCAATAAACGCTTTTTTTCGAGATGTTTTGGGATCCGCAATTTTGTAAAAATCGTTGAAAATTTTGTAACTAACCGCAGATGTAATGGTTCCTATTGCTAGGTATTTTTGCTTGTCTGGTGAGTTGAAGTTTATTCCCATTTGATCCATTTGGCCAAAAGCAGATTTCATCGAAATCAACATGCAGATTAAAAGAAGTTTCAAGTTTTTCATAAAGTTGTTGTTTAAGCATATACATTGTATTTCAAATAGAGTGCCACATTTTTTTATTAATAAAAATTAAATTTTAACCAATTGATTTACAACTACTTAAACCAAAAAACACATCGATTAAAAAAGTTTGGCAAGGGTTTTGCACTCAATACAACATGAAATAATTCTCAGTTTAACCTTAACCATTTTCAATGATGTTACAAAAATTCAAATTTCCGGTTTTCGCTGCTCTCATGTTAGCAGCGCCTCAATCAATCTCTGCTCAATTCGAAATCGGCGCAGGTATTGGCGCTTCAAACTTTCAAGGTGACTTAGGTGGTACCCTGAACAATGGAGCCTATAAATTTTGGGACCTCGATTTGTTTTCAACACGTGAAATGGGTCAAGTCTTTGTTAAATATCAAGTTTTACCCAACCTTAAGCTGAGAGGAAACGTTGCATTTGCTCATCTGTATGGAAACGATGATTATGCTGGGAATCCAGAAATTGCTCAAAGAGGCGCTAAAATGGACGGCAATGTAATTCAATCGTCTGTGCAGTTAGAGTTCAGCGTGATTCCTAATTATCCTATTTATGGCATTGTGGGACTTGGATATGCCCAATACGATGTGAATACTTCTATTTTAGGTGTCGATCAAAACATTCAACCTAGTAGCAGTTTTAGTGTACCCCTCGGACTAGGAATGAAAATTGCGCAAATTGGCAAAGGACAACTTGACGTTGAGGTGGTAGCACATTATTTGAACACTGACTATGCCGACGGTTACGCTGGTCCAAATTCATACAGCAACGATACTTATACCTTTGTTTCCGTGAACTATAGCATCCCACTTGGCAAAAGTGCTTATGCTCAATCAAAACTCAAAAACAAAAAATTCATACAGTTTAATAAAAGAAAATGTCCTAGTTTTTAACTGGGACATTTTCTTTTGTGGAATATTCCACGATAAAAAATTAAATTATTGTACTATTTACAATAATCCTTTTATATTTGTTCATTGGCAAGTTTCACATAACTTGCCGATTGCATTATGCGAATCGATTTTTATCCAATCTATCAAGTATACAAAGACATAAAAAAGAGCCTTCATATCATGCTCGGTGTGTGCTTTATTTTTGCACCTCTCAACCTCTTTTCTCAAACAATCAAAGTTGAAATCAAAAAAACGGATAAGGGTTACACTTTGGTCAGAAACAATCAAGACTATTATGTGATTGGTGCAGGTGGTCAAACGAATTTAGATTTGGTGGTTGAATTGGGAGGGAATTCAATTCGTACTTGGGGATTAGAAAATGCGCAAGAAGTTTTAGACCAAGCCCATTCCAAAGGATTGAGTGTAATGCTTGGATTTTGGGTTCAACATGAAAGACATGGCTTTGACTACGACAATGAAGAAAAAGTGAAAAAGCAAATCGCACACTTTAAAAGAGCAATTGATCAATTTAAAAACCACCCAGCTTTGCTGATGTGGGGAATTGGAAACGAAGTTGATCTATTCTACACGAATCCCAAAGTCTGGAATTCAATTCAAGAAATTGCAAAATATGCGCATGAAGTTGACCCCAATCACCCAACTTCAACAGTAACCGCGGGCTTGGATTCATTAGAAGTTAAGCACATTTTGGCTCGCTGCCCTGACATTGACATCTATTGCGTGAATACCTATGGCGACATAGCCAATGTCCCTCAGAATATTCAAAAATACGGTTGGAATGGACCATATATGATTACAGAATGGGGACCTAACGGCCACTGGGAGTCGCCGGTGACCAAATGGAATGCGGCGATAGAGCAAACCAGCAAAGAGAAGGCAGATGTATATCAATTCCGATTTTCAGAGTATATAGAGAAAAATAAAAGTCATTGCGTTGGTTCGTATGTGTTTTTGTGGGGACAGAAACAGGAATATACGACTACGTGGTATGGTTTATTTTCGAAGGAGGGATATCTCACGGAGGCCATTGATGCATTGAAAGTTGCGTGGTCGAAAACTTCTCCCAAATCAGCCACCCCAACAATTGATTCTTTTCAGTTAGATGGACAATCATCAGAAAAGAGCATACATGTTTTGGCCAATTCTAAAAACCATGTTGCAACAATTAAATCAGCGCTAAAATGTTATCAATTAACAGATTGCAATGATAAAAACATAAAGATCTCTTGGAAAATACTCGCTGAGAGCACAGATAAAAAAGCGGGAGGAGATGTAGAAAATGAAGCGGAAGAAGTTGCCGTAAAATGGAAAAATAAATCTTTAAACGGAGTTTATTTTGATGCCCCGTCAGAAGTAGGTGCATACAGATTGTTTGTAACCATAATATACGAAAATAAAGTGGCGTATGCAAATTTGCCGTTTTATGTAGATGTAAATCCAACCAAAGGTAACGGAAAAAAATTATGGATAAAAAAATGGGAAATGAGGTCGTTCGATGAATAAAATGAAGTGTTTTGGTTTTGGCTTATTGTTGACATCATTCTTTACAGCGAATGCACAGATTGGTCATTTTGAAGAATTAAATTCCGACACAAACCAATCTAAATTGGTCCATCAAACTGGGGTATTTCCGAAAAAGCCCAATTTAAAATTGGATAATTTCAAAGTTTCAGGATATTATAGGTTTATCACGAATGTGCGCAAGATGGATGTTCCATACCGAACACAAAAAGATGTTTTGGATAAAACACCTGTCAACATTTTCGTTGGTGATGATGGTCAAATTCCACAGCTATCGCTAAATTTAGCAGGTGATGTTACAGATAAAACGAGATTTTCTACAGACTTTTTTCTCTGGGCTCCAATGATGGGCGGCGGAATGAGTGAAAATGTGAAAGGCTTGAATTTAGGTGTGAGTTTATACGGTTCGCACGCTACAGATTATGGTAACTTTGAAATACAAGCCGGTGGAATCAATTGGTATGCGCTTTCGCCATTTACTTTCCATACCAACCAAGGATACAATCGATTCAGTTTGTTTGAACGAAATCCTTGGGATCCGCAAACAAAAAGAATGAGCGACCGCTATGAAACATTTTACAGTCAAGGTTCTTTAAATCAAGATTTGCGATGGGGCCGTCAAGCTTTTCAAGGATTTATTTTTGAAGGAAACGACTTGCCGAAAGGGTTTTCAGGTACAATTATGTTTGGGAAAACCCAACTCAACGGCGGCATGAGTCCCCTACCCAACCAATCATACGGTGGAAAATTGAAAAAATTAATTGGAAATGGATTTATTGCTTTGAATTCATTTAACAATCAAACGTATACAGATAGTTTACTCACAAATGGAATTGGGTTTAACGTGCATACAATCACATTCGACCAAAGCATCGCTAAATTGAAATTTACTGGGGAAATTGGCGCAGGCAGATATTTCAGTCCCTCTATTCAAAGAGGTTTTGGAGAAGCAATTTCCATCAAAATCAATACTCCTAAAGAATACACGTTTATTCCAATGCAATTTCACTTTTTCCAAATTAGTCCGAAAGTGATTAACAACAGCTCTGTTTTTTGGAATGCTGCAATTCGCGAGGGAAATACTTCAACAACAACTTCAAACGATCAGCTTGTTCTGGCACCTTTTTCGAGTGCGTTAACACCCGTTGGGCAATTAACCAACAATCGAAAAGGATTTGAGATAAACTCTGAATTTGGAATTAAGCGTTTAAAATTCAACATCGGATATTCAAATGCTCAAGAGATAGAAAATATCTCTTCCGAGATCACCTACGGTCACCCAACCAATGTACTGGCTTTGTCTCGTTTCTGGAGATGGGGCTTCCCTGCCAATGTTGGTCCGTATGCCAACCTTACAAAAGTTTACCGAAGTGTATTTGAAACAGTTAAATTGACAGATATCGACAAGCAGAACGTACCACTGAATAAAAAATACTTTAATACGCTTGAAGTAAATTTGAAATACAAAACGCAATTGATGCGTAAAGACTTATATATAAATTATTTAGGTAGTTACAGCTCAATACAAAATGAATTTTCAGCGATCACCGAATTTACAGAAAAAGCTTATTTGAGGGCTTATTACCACCAGGTTGAAGCCTATTATTCAATTGGTAAAAAAGTCATTTTTACCAATTATGTGGGTTGGGAAAGAATCATTGCCAATTATAGTACAGAAGTAAATCCAGTAACCAGAAGACCAAAAAATCAAGAGGGATTCAGCGCAGCCACAGGATTTGACATTGAAATGAGCAAAGGTGCAGGATTATATTTCCGGCAACGTTATATGAATTATCGAGATACTAGTTTCCCTCTCGATACATACAGTGGTTGGGAAACTACCGTTGAAATTAAAATTTTCTTTTAAACATGAGATTCAAAAAAGTATATGTCACAGCCCTATTTACCATCTTGGTAAATGTTGGCTTGAATGCTCAAAATCAACCTAAATTCCGCATGATTGGTGGTGCACGAAGTGTTTTAAACAATCAAGATATAGAGGTGTTGGATTCAATTGCAGATAAAACAACTCCCAAAGCCAAAACAGGTGGTTACTCTCTCATTGATTTGGGTTTTAACATTGCACCGAATAAACAAACCGAAATCATGGGAATGATTCGTATCAAAAACCAGTTTGGGGGATTTTTCGGAGGGGGTGTTACTTTCGATGTGCGTCAATTATGGCTAAAGGGAATCCTTGCTGACGTTGTTCGTTATCAAATTGGTGACATCAACATCAAACAAACCCCGTTTACGTTGTACAACCACAATGAAGACTTACTCCGATTGCAAAATCCTTGTAATCAAATTTTCCAAGACATTGTTAATTACGAAAGCTTTTATAAATCAAACACTTGGCGTCAACAAGGTTTGTCTTTAGATTTTGGTTTAAACTTTGCTAAAGGCATTGAAGAAATCAATTTTAATGGATATTTAACCCGGTTAAACATGACCAATTTTGCCAATGTGCCCGAACGTTTGTTGGGAGGAGGAACAGTAGATTTGGTTTTCAATTCTAAATTAAGCGGTCAATATAACTTGAGTTCGGTGTTCGACGTTACAGGAACTGCAACAGATTCGAATGCTTTCAGAAACATTGTTCAAACCGCAGGAATAAAATATTCCGATCATTTCAAAAATCATTTGATTGAATTTAAAACAGAATTTGGAAACTCTTATTCCTATTACACTACCGATAAAAAAGCACCATCTTTATATGATTACTTTATCAATCCAACCATAAAGTTCACAACTGAATCAAAAATATTTTCAGCGCAATTGGGCTATCTCAATGTTGGACCATACTTTAGAAGTCCAGGAGCACAGTCAAAAAGAATCGATTATCAATCGGTGTTGTCACAATTCCCATTGTATCGTCAATCTCAAAATGATAGACCTGCACATTTGCAAGATATTATGGGCGATGAACGTCTGTACAAAACGTCTATCACGTCCAAATTAATGGCATATAACCCCATTATAAACAATGTGTTACCCTACGGAACGGCTACATTTAACAGACAGGGATTATATGCACTTGCCACATTAAAAAACAAAAAAGAATCTCTCGAAATTTCCGCTTCGCATTATTCGTTGAGTGAGATATTAGGACAAGGGACATCTGCATTGAAGGATTATTCAATGAGTCAAATTCAATTCAACATGGCTTTAGGTAAACTATTAGGGATGAAAAAAGCTGTCAAACTTACCACAACTGTGTTGCAGCAAAACACTTCGAGAAATGGAAACTTTGATTTTGAATCAGTAAATTTGTCTTCCTTACAAATTGCTGGTGGCTTGGAATGGGAATTTGCGAAGGATTTTCATTTGATGATGGGATACAATCTTTTGAGTGGAAGTGGAAATGATCTCATTTCTGAGCGCGACCAATACTCAGAAGTTTTAGATTTTCAAAAGTTCAATTCTGACTTCACTCAAACTATTTTGGGCGGCGGATTAAAATTTAATTTCTCAAAGCAAACTTATTTAGCATTTTTGTTCCAACAATTCACGCATCGAGATCATGCAAATGCTTTTGAAAACTATAACATGAACCAAACCAACATTATTTACAATTTAACATTTTAATTATGAAAAAATATTTCTTTTTAATCGCCTTAAGCATGGTAGCGTTCTCTTGCGAAAGAGAAAATGTATCTTTTGAGGGACCTAGCCTTGTTGATTTAAATGGAAAATTTGGATTGTTAAGTCCTTTTACTGCTGATAAAAGTTCGGTAGATTTTTCAAAGAATGAGGAGGTGCACTTTTTTGCTGAGTTTACCAAATTATGCGATTGGGAGATTGTAATCAGAGGGAAAATTAGTGGGGCACAAAAAACCATTAGTGGAAAATCACGCAATTTGAACATTCCTCCAACAGTGTGGAATGGCAGTACCACAATTTTTCCAGTTTTTAGAACTGAACCCTGTATTGCAACACTCAAAATCAAAGATGTAGCCGATACATTTAATGTCAACATCGGAATCAATGGGGTTCGTAAACCTCAGGGTTTGTTGATTTCAGATTTTGAAACAGGGATGAATGCTAAATGGACAAGTTTCCTTCAATCTGGGGCCAACATGGACTTTAAAATTAAAACAGACGCGAATGCTGTGGAAGGAAAAAGTTATTTAAATATGGCGGGCACTGTAAATTGGGACTGGCTCATTGGGTTAATAGATTTTAATGCAATTGCATACGGCACCGCTCCTACTTTCAATTTATCATCTATTTCCGACGACGTTTATTTCAATTGTTTGATTTGGGGCGCTGGAAACAATGTGAATACCTCGAGGGTGCTTTTCCAATTTAAAGAAGATGACAACGGCAACGGTGTTTTTGATCCATCAAGTGATGACCAGTTCGATAAAGAGATCATCGTAGATTGGTCTGGTTGGAAGCTCATCAGTTTCAAATACAACAGCTTACAACATCTTGTGAATGGTGTTCCGGCAGCAAATAACGGAAATAACAAACACAATTCGCAATCGATAAACAAGGTTTCTATGTTACATTTGGCAAATCCATCGGGTGGTTTTGCATCAAGTAAAATTGACTTTATCATTTTTACAGAAAAAGCACCTCTTGAACTTTAATTGTGAATTTTGCAAATAATGAACAGAATATGTTTCCGATAAATCGCGCAATTCTCATTTTCTTCTTCTGTTTTTACCTCAACGCGGAAGTAAAGGCTCAGCTCGCAGATTCTTCGTTGAGATCCATGGATACTGTGCGCGTGACCGGTAAGAAATGGAATTTTAAAAGCAAAAATTTGTACGATGAAAGTTCAGATATAGAAAAACCCAATATTCATGGATTTTACGCATTGAATATTTTTAACGGCCAAGTAGACAAACAAATTTGGATTTCTAATGAGCAAAAATGTATTGAATCCGAAAAGATCACGAAGAATGAAAATGAAAAGTCTCTGTTGATTCGCTGGGATAAAATTTCAGGTGGTTGTACATGGATTGGAATGGGTTTTGGTTGGGACAATTGGAAGCCCAAAGATTTAAACTTGGTTATTGATAGTGCTTTTATTGAAATTGAATTTAGTTCACCTTACGATACTAAAAACATTCCTGTTGCCTTTGCTTTGGAAGATTACTCAGGGTCTCAAGCATATCAAGGGTTCAATATGACTATGATCCCTCAATCTAAGATAGTTGCACTTCAAAAAAACATCATCAGAATTCCTCTAAATAAATTTCCATTCATACAAACGGACACCGATGTAACAAACATTAAACAATTTATGATTCAATTTGAAGCTGATGGTGCACTTGAAATATACAATATAAACATTCGTAAATCATATTAACATAATGAATTTCAAACAATTAACATATATTCTAGTTGGAATGTCGATTGGACTATGGAGCTGTGAACAATCGGATCCGAATGCTCAAAATAAACCCAAAATTATTAAAGATTCAGGTGACATTATTTTCTCGGGTTATGGATGGAAAATAAAGAAAAGTACAGTTCCTGTTGGACCTGGACCGAATGTTTTCGGTGGTACCGACTCGAGTGTGTGGGTTGATGATTACGGTTATTTGCACATGCGAATTGCTTATATCAATGGTAAATGGCAGTCAAGCGAGGTTGTTTGTACAGAAAATACCGGTTATGGAACTTATATCTTTACTTTGGGCTCTGATGTAACTCCAATGAATGAGAACATTGTGTTGGGTCTATTTACTTGGGACAATAATTCGTTTTATACACAAGCAAATAGCGAAGTGGACATAGAGTTTGCCCGCTGGTTTAAAGCCAATGATAGTTTGCTATTAACAACTAGCGTACAGCCGGTTGTATTTGACAATGCTATTCCTTTTGCTGAACGTTCTCACAAACCTCAAATGGTGGTGAGTAAACTCAAACAACCGAGTACACATGCTTTTGAATGGAGAGCTGACAATATTGCTTGGAATAGTTATGCCGGCAGATCTTATCCAGGTGTAGACAAAATTGCAAGTTGGAATTTTAGCAAAAACAATCAACCTAGGGTAAAAACAGAGGGAGGTAAATCATCTTTACCAATCATTATTCCTGAACCAGGTGCAACTACCAATCCACGCATCAACCTATGGTTGCTAAATGGCAGGGCTCCGAGCAACGGCAAGCCTTTTGAAGTTGTTATTGAGAGATTCGATTACATACCTTAATTTGGATTGCTAATCTTATCCAATTTTCTTTGAATCATTGAATAAGCAGTTATTTTTTAGTGAATATCTGACAGGTAAGAGTTGATTGATAAAATAGTCACCAAATAAAGTCGATATTGAACAAAAAAATTACAAAAAAAACGACAAAAAAAACCTCGAAAGTGAACTTTCGAGGTTTTTTTGATTGTAATATCAAGAGCGTGTTAATGTTCAGCAAATGATATCGATATAAAATTTTATCTATTGAGAATTACTTCTTTGTAAATGTTACCAACATTCGATTTGATTTGAACGAAGTAAACACCATCTACTAATTTAGATAAATCAACATTGTTGGATGCAGAAACATTCATCACTTGTTTTCCTTGAACATCAAAAACAGCAACTCCCAATACTTCAACTGACGCTTGATTGAGTTGAATGTTTAAGATTCCAGTTGTAGGGTTAGGATAAAGACGCACAGCGTTGTTATTGAAATCTTCAGTTGAAGAAGTTGTGGTACAAGCCGTACATTTTGCCCAACAAACCACTGGCAAAGTAGAATCACCAGAAATTACGCTGTAGCGGTTTGTGAAATTGCCGGTTGTTTTAGTGCAAGATTCGCCACCAACAAATTTCTCATCATTTGACCAGCCATCAGCAGTAAATTTGTACTCAATGGTATCACCAGCAAACAACGGGATAGTCAATTCATAGATTGAATCTTTATTATCGTCGGTCATAACTGCACAAGCTCCACACCAGCTGTTGAAGGTTCCATTAAGGTTGATGTTTGTGTAGCTAATTCCAAATTTCTTTACGTCCACTCTGAATGTAACATTTGCTTTATCTTTGGTGCTTGCACAAGAAGTACAAGACTCCCAACATACGGTAGACAAAGTAGTTGCACCGTTAATTTTTGTAAAACGGTTGGTATAACCAGAAGTAGTTTTTGTGCAAGAAGTACCTTCTTGAAGAGATTCTTGAGCATTCCAACCGTCTAAGGTGTATTTGAATTCAATTGAATCTTGTGGCAAAGGCAAAGTAACTTCCCAAACTCCATCTTTATTGTCGTCGGTTAAAACATTGCAACTTCCGCACCATCCGTTGAAATTTCCATTCACATAAACACTTGTAAACGAAGCACCTTTGTATTTGTTCATATCAACACTGAACGTTACATTATTGGTACAGTTAGAGCACTCGTTAAAACAAACAGCGTCAAAAGTTTTGTTACCACTGATTACGCTGAATCTGTTGGTGTAACCGTTTGTTGTTTTTGTGCAACTTGAACCTGATGTCAATGATTCTTGACCTGTCCAGTTGTCTAAGGTGTATTTCCATTCGATAGAATCTTTGGTTGTTGTGATAGAACCAGTGTAAATTTTGTCTCCATCAGCATCTGTTAATTCATTAGAATTTCCAGACCAGCTGTTAAAATCACCACTCACATACACTTTAGAGTAACTGCCTGTGTATTGTTTCATGTTCACAGCAAAAGTGATGTTTTTGTTGGTCAAGGTTTGGCAGTTTCCACACTCGCCAAAACAAGCAGTAGAAAGTGTAACTGCACTGCCAGAAAACTTCTCAAAACGGTTTGTGTAACCAGAAGTTGTTTTCGTACAAACCATACCTGAGGTCAATGATTCTTGAGCATTCCAGTTGTCGAGCGTGTATTTGAACTCAATTGAATCAGCTGTGATTGAAAACGTACCTTCGTAGATACCATCTGTGTTTGCATCAGTTAGTTCGTTTGAATTACCAGACCAGCTGTTGAAAGTTCCACTTACGTAAACCTTCGTGTAGCTTCCTGTGTAATTGTTCATGTTCACCTTAAAGGTAACATCTTGGGTTGATTGAGCATTTAGATTCAATGCCACAAATCCCATTAAATTGAAAAACAGTAATTTTAGTTTCATAATGATTGCAAATTAAATAAATGTACGCATAATGTAAAACTTACAATAAGATTTTTTTCGAAAAATTTCTTTTGTTGAAGATTTTATGCCTATTTCGATAAACTAGAATCGATAAGCAAATAAAAGAGTTGTCAAAGGAGTGATATTCAATCCAATATTTTTGGTCATTGGATTTTTCATCTCATTCGTGTTAGAAACATAAAACTCATCGTTGGGTAAATTGTAAGTAATTGTTTTATAAACGTTTTTATATTCTTGTGAGCTGTTTGAAAAGTTAATTTTTGTCTCAATTTGAACATGAAGGTTTTTAATAATGTGATAATTTAAACCCAACCCGTAATCAATACCAAAATTTTTAGAATTTTGAATTGTTTCTACTGTATTGAACGACAAAATGGTTTTCCCATTGCTTCCGTTCATTATTTGACCAGAACCCATGCTGATTTGATTGTATCCATAACCACCCAACACCACATCTACAAACTGGTATACTGAAAACCCATTTGATGCATTTCCAATAAACCGATGTTGAATTCCCAATCCGAGATTCCAATTGTTGTATTTCGATGTTAAATTATTGAATTCGTCGGGCACTTTATTGATAAAATCATTATTGTCGTAGGCTTCCCTTTTTGTGTTGCTCAAATTTCCACTCAATTGAGCCCTTAACGCCAACGGATATTTTTTGATATGATAACGGTAAATAACCCCCGCATTGTTCCCCCAACTCTGTTGAAAAATCATAGGAAAAAAATTCGCAATAGCGATTTCATTTCTATTGTGCTTAGGTTCTACATCTAAGGTTTTGATAGCTTTTAGGGCGGAGTCTGATTGGGCAGTCAATGTCCCTACAAATAAAAATGTTGCAAAAAATAGGTTTCTCATGATCAAAATTAGTTGGCAATTTACAGCGTTTTAAATGTATTTAACGCTATTTAACAGAAAATGACAAACGGAATACTTATCCCCAAAAATTTAACGTCGTGCTGCCAATGAATTTTTCAGTTTAAATTTGACATTTATTCAGAAACGTGAACATCCAACAGTACATACAAACGCTACAATTTTGTCAAATCGACCTCATCATTTGCGTGATATCAGTGATCGCATTTTCAATTGGTTGGTTTTATTTTTTCAATTATTTCACAGCTGTTCAACCCAGTAATTTAGCTATTCAAAGCTCATTGCCACCTGTATCAATCATCATTGCTGCCCGAAATGCGGTTTTGAAATTGGAAGATCACTTGCCACAGTGGCTCAACCAAGATTATCCAGAATACGAAGTGGTTATCATAGACGATCGTTCTGGAGATGAAACAGCTTATTTTTTGGTAAAAACCGCCGAGAGAGAACCGTTATTGAAATATGTACTTTTAGATCCTGAAGTCATTAAAAACGGAGGGAAAAAATTGGCGCTAACTCTTGGATTTAAGAAAGCCAAATACAACCATTTCTTGCTCACAGATGCAGATTGTGTGCCTAATTCCGATCAATGGTTGAAAAGCATGGCTTCTGGTTTCACACATAAGAAAGACATTGTTTTAGGCGTATCTCCAGTTAAAACAAAAAAGAACTTTTTGGGAAGACTCGTACAATTTGAGAATTTGTTGACCGCCCTACAATACCTAGGAATGGCTTCTAAAGGTAAGCCATACATGGGCGTTGGCCGAAATTTGGCTTATACAAGGTCGGTATATGATGGTGTTGGTGGATTCTCAAAACACCACCACTTACCAGCAGGCGACGATGATTTGTTTGTACAAGAAGCCGCAACGAACAGCAACACAACAATTTGCATTTCAGAAGGTAGCTATGTAAATACCATTGGCCCAAAAAATTGGAAAGAATATTGGCAACAAAAAATGCGCCATTTATGGATCGGAAAACAATATAGATCTGATGTAAAAAATCAATTAGCGTGGCTTCCCATTTCACAAATCATGTTTTGGATTTCAATCATCGTATGGTTTATCGTTGGAAGCAGTTGGATATGGCCAATCATGCCAATCTTGGTAAAAATTATACCTGAATGGATCATTTTTGCGAAAAAAGGTAATTTATTAAAAATGCCACTGGCCAATCCGTACTATTTATTTTTCAATTTCTTCTATAGTTTTTGGTACTTGTTTATTTCTATCAACGCCTTTTTCAAACGTAAAATTGTATGGTAATCACTTCCGCTTTAATCGAACAATATTTCCCAGATCTATCTGATGAACAAAAACAGCGCTTTGCTGCTTTGTACGACTTATATGTGTACCACAACGAGCGAGTGAATGTGATTTCTCGAAAAGACATGGACAATTTTTACATCCACCATGTACTTCATTCATTAGCATTGGTGAAATTCTGTGATTTTAGCAACATTCAAAGTGTGATCGATATTGGCACAGGCGGTGGATTTCCAGGTATTCCTCTTGCTATCATGTTCCCCGATATCAAATTTCATTTGGTGGATTCTATCGGGAAGAAAATCAACGTAGTAAACGAAGTAGCGAATTCCATTGGGTTAAAAAACATCCTTGCAGAACAACAAAGAACCGAAAATTCTGAATACGCTTACGATTTGGCTGTGGCAAGAGCTGTTGCTCCCACCATCAAACTTTACGATTGGATGCAGAACAACTGGTTAACAAAACCCAAATTTTACCTCCTCAAAGGTGGAGATTTGTCTGAAGAGCTCAACGAACTGCTCCAATTAAATCCCAAATTGAAAATCAAGTCAAACAATATTTCTAAAGTTTTCAAAGAAGACTTTTTTGAAACAAAAAAGGTGATTACCATCGAGTAATCACCTTTTGTGAATATACGAAATTTTTCGTTAAAATCCAAAAATCTCTTTCGCTTTATCCAATGCCGCAGCCAAACCATTGGCATCTTTACCTCCAGCAGTTGCGAAGAATTTTTGTCCTCCACCCCCACCTTGGATGAATTTACCACACTCCCTTACCGTTTGAGCGGCATCTAACCCTTTAGATGCAACAAGTGTTTCATCGATATAGATGGCCAAACCTGGTTTATCATCGGCAGTATATCCCAATACGCAAATTAAATTCGCAACTTCCTGTTTCAACTGGAAACAAAGCTGTTTCGCAGCATCAGCTGAAGGCAATTCCAATTGGGCAGACACAAAATTCACCTCGTTTGCCGATTGAATATTTCCTAGCAATTGATTTTTCACAACCGATAGTTTCTCAAGTTCATACGCTGTCACTTTTTTCTGTAATCCGTCGATTTCAGCATTCAGCTTTTCAATGGCTTGTAAGATGTCTTTCGGTTGATTTAATGCACTTTGAATGTTGTTCAGCAACGAAAGTTTTTCTGAAATATAATTGGCAGCACGTTCGTTTGTAATTGCCTCTATCCTTCTCACTCCAGCGCTCACACTTCCCTCAGAAATCAATTTAAAATATCCGATTTGACTTGTATTGACAACATGTGTACCACCACAAAGTTCCATAGAATATTCGCGATCAAATTCAATCACTCGAACAAAATCACCATATTTCTCACCAAAAAGTGCAGTTGCACCCATGTCAATTGCATTTTGAATCGGAATGTTTCTGTGCTCGATCAAAGAAATCCCTTCTTGAATTTTTTCATTCACCATGGTTTCAACGGCAGTCAATTCCTCATCCGACATTTTACCAAAATGAGAAAAGTCAAACCTCAAACTCTCATCGTTCACCAAACTACCTTTTTGAGCCACATGCGTGCCCAAAACTCTTTGTAAAGCACTGTGCATCAAATGTGTAGCACTATGATTGGCCGATATTTTCAAACGACGCTTTTCATTCACCATAGCCTTAAACAATTGTGTAGGATTTTTAATTGTTTGAGCGGTTACCAAAATATGCAATTTATTTTCTTTGCTGGTATCGATAATGTCAATTTTCTCACCGTCTTCACCCACCAACACACCAGTATCACCAACCTGTCCACCACTTTCCGCATAGAAAGGCGCATCGGCAAGTACAATTTGTGTGAGATTTTTTCCTTTGAGGGACACCGACCTAAACCTCGAAATAAGCGTATCGCACGATGTTTTATCGTATCCTACAAAACCCTCTTCTAATCCTTCGTGTGCGTAATTCCAGTCCCCAGTTTCTTTTTGGGCATCTGCTTTACTTCTTTGCTTTTGTTCATTTAAAGCAGCTTCAAACCCTTCTATATCAATGCTTACTTTCTTTTCTCTTGCAATGACCTCCGTTAAATCGATTGGAAATCCGTAGGTATCATATAGTTCAAACGCCATTTCTCCAGAAATTCCTTTGTTTGGATTTTCGTTAAAATAAACGTTTATTTTTTGCATTCCTGTACTCAATGTGCGGAAAAACGATAATTCTTCTTCTTTGATAACACGTTGAATAAATGCCAATTGGCTCAACAATTCAGGGAAAGAATTTGCAAAATAATTGGCCAAATCTTCAAGTAATTCAAACAAGAAAGGTTCTGTAAATCCAAGATAACTGTAACCGTATCGAACCGCTCTCCGAAGAATTCTTCTCACCACGTATCCAGCACCGTTATTTGCCGGCAACTGCCCATCGGCAATGCACAAACTCACCGCCCTAATATGATCTGCAATGACTCTGAAAGCAATGTCTTGATCTTCATTATCGCCATATTTTTTGTTGCACAAGGTGGCTGTTTTTTGTATGATAAATTGGAAAATATCGGTATCGTAATTCGACGATTTGCCTTGTATGACGCGAACCAAACGCTCAAATCCCATTCCGGTATCAACGTGCTGCGCTGGCAATTTCACCAAAGATCCATCAGACATTCGGTTAAACTCCATGAATACGTTGTTCCAAATTTCAATGACTTCTGGATTGTCTTTATTCACAAGGGTGGCACCGTCTATTTTTGCACGTTCTTCATCTGAACGCATATCGAAATGAATTTCGGTGCAAGGACCACATGGTCCAGTGTCGCCCATTTCCCAGAAATTGTCCTTTTTATTTCCGTTGATGATTTTAGAAGCATCAACTCGTTGGGCCCAAATATCGAAAGCTTCTTGATCAAAAGGGATATTTTGAGCGGTATCACCTTCAAAAACTGTTACATACAAACGGTCTTTTGGCAAGCCATAAACTTCGGTAAGAAGTTCCCACGCCCAAGAAATGGCATCGGCTTTGAAATAATCGCCAAAGCTCCAGTTTCCAAGCATTTCAAACATGGTGTGGTGATAATGATCGTGACCAACTTCATCCAAATCATTGTGTTTTCCACTCACACGAAGGCATTTTTGACTATTTGCAACGCGTTTATTGGTGGCCACAGCATTTCCTAAAAAGTAATCTTTGAATTGATTCATTCCGGCATTGGTAAACATCAATGTAGGATCGCCTTTAACAACAATTGGCGCAGATGGAACAATACGGTGATTTTTACTTTCAAAGAAAGCTAAAAACTTGGCTTTAATTTCTTGAGATGTGAGTGACATAAATAAAACGCAAAGATAAAGAAAAAGGATTATAAAGGATTAGAGCGGTTAGAAAGATTAGGGGGGATTAGAAAGATTAGGGGAACCTTAAACTCTAAACTTTCAACTTTAAATAAAAAAAGGATTAGAAAGGATTAGAGCGGTTAGAAAGATTAGGGGGGATTAGAAAGATTAATGGGAACCTTAAACTCTAAACTGTCAACTTTAAACAAAAAGGACGCCCGAGGGCGTCCAATTTATATAGTTGTTATTGTTGTTTGATTTAAGCAGTTGCCATTTTAGGAGCGGCAGCTTTGATTTCATCGGAAGCACCGTCGGCAAATTTTTGGAAATTATCATTGAACAATTTCGCAAGCTTTTGACATTGAGCATCATACTCAGCACCATCAGCCCAAGTGTTGCGCGGATGTAACAATTCTGAAGGAACGTTAGGGCAAGCATCAGGCATAGCCATTCCAAATACAGGGTGATTGGTGAACGAACCGTTTAATTGTCCCTCCAAAGCAGCAGTAATCATGGCTCTGGTGTAAGACAATTTCATGCGACTACCAACACCATAAGGACCACCTGTCCAACCAGTGTTGATCAACCAAACGTTAACATCTGGATTTGCAGACAATTTTTCACCCAACATTTTTGCATATTTCGCAGGATGCAATGGCAAGAAAACTTGACCAAAACAAGCCGAGAATGTCGCTTGTGGCTCGGTAACACCAGCTTCTGTACCTGCAACTTTAGCCGTATAACCGCTGATGAATTGGTACATTGCTTGACCTGGAGTTAATTTAGAAATTGGAGGCAATACACCGAAAGCATCGGCTGTTAAGAAGAAAATATTTTTAGGAGCATCACCCACTGAAGGTACCGCAATATTGTCGATATATTCGATCGGATAAGCAACACGGGTATTTTCTGTTACAGAAATATTGTCGTAATCCGGAGTATTTGTCCCTTCAAAGAAACGAACGTTTTCAACCAAAGCACCGCGTTTGATGGCGTTCCATATTTGAGGTTCTTTCTCTTCAGTTAAGTTTACACATTTCGCATAGCAACCGCCTTCAAAGTTGAAAACAGCGTTATCTGACCAACCGTGTTCATCGTCACCGATTAATTTACGGTTAGGATCAGCGCTCAAAGTGGTTTTACCAGTTCCGCTCAATCCGAAGAAAACAGCGGTATCGCCTTTCTCACCAATATTTGCAGAGCAGTGCATGCTCAATACATTTCTTTCTTGAGGAAGAATGTAGTTCAACACTGAGAAAATACCTTTTTTGATTTCACCGGTGTAACCGCTTCCACCAATTAAAATAATTTTTCTAGACAAACTCACAATGGTGAAGTTGTGCTGACGTGTTCCATCAACCTCAGGATTTGCTCTAAAAGATGGAGACGCAATGATCAACCATTCTGTTGGTTGTGTTGCAATTTCGGTTGCAGTTGGACGCAAAAACAAATTCTTCGCAAACAAATTTTGGTATGCACTTTCTGTTACTACTTGAATATTTAGGCGGTATTCAGGATCAGCACATGCATAAGCATGACGTACAAAAATTTCTTTATTGCCCAAGTGATTCACCACTTTGTTCAACAAAGCATCAAACTTTTCAGGTTCAAACGGTTGGTTTACAGGCCCCCACCATGCGGTGTCGGCAGATTTCTCGTCTTTTACTAAGAATTTGTCTTTGGGACTTCTTCCGGTAAACTCACCAGTGTCGGCAGCTAAAGCACCTTTGTCGGTAATAATACCTTCATTTCTTTCAAGAGCTTTTTCAATAAGCTCGTCGGTTGTTAAGTTTTCAAAAACTTGCTTTGCATGCGACTTAATGTCAGCAATCAATGCTTCGTTACTCATACTTTATTTTTTCGTAAATGATTGATACCGCAAAGTTACCATTTCATTACGGGGAAAGGCCTATTTTAAACAGTTTTTTAACTTGGTTACTTACGCACATCAAACTTTCATATATTTGAAACATTGATCCAAACAAAAAAATGCATATATCAAACAATATCAACAACTTAATGAAAAACAACCATTTGAAAAGTGTAAAAGTGACACTATTGATAATGTGCATTAATTTTTTGAACATAAATGATGTAAAAGCCCAACAAAATCTATTCAAGCAACCATATGATGGTTTTTTTTACGGGGGGATGTTGGTGTTTAGTGCAACCGATTTGGTACTCACTCAAAAGTTAAACGCAGTACCGCACAAATGGGAAGTTTCGCCGATCGACAAATTGGCGATTTATCAATTAAACTCAAACATCGCGCATGCTGCAGACTTCACTGCGGGTGCCACTGTTGCCGCTTCTGCAGCAATTACATTGTTGATGCCCAAAAGCGACAGATATGGATACATGAATCAATTGGCACAAAGCCTTTGGATGACAGGAAACTCGGTTCAATTGGTCAAAATTCTGGTACAACGAAGCAGGCCTTACACGAACAGTGCGGAATACAAGAATCTTGGCAACAAAGACGACAATTATTCATTTTTCAGCGGTCACAGTGCCATCACGGCATCGGCGGCAACCACTGCATTATTATACGCGTTTCGGAATAACCAGTCGACCGCCATCAAATACACCGCTGCAAGCGCGGGCATATTGGCCCTCACAACGGCCACCTTCAGAATCATGGCTGGCAAGCACTACCCTTCTGACGTCATTACCGGAATCCTCTTCGGCACCGGGGTCTCGATACTCAATTGGCAGTTACGGGGGTTGTAGGAAGAGATTATTAGATTAATAGGTTATTTGATTATTGGAATGTTTTAATCTAAAAAAGGTTGACAGTTTTAAGGGGTGGTATACGTTCATTGCTTTAATCTCCTTAAACCTTCATAAACCCTCATAAACCTTTATAAACCTTCATAATCTTACCTATAATCTTTTTATCCCTCTAATCCTTTCACCTTTTTTTAAAACCCTCCTCATACTTCTTCACCTTCTCACCCACCACATAAATGCAGTAAGGTTGGTTTGGATTGTTTTCGAAGTAGTTTTGGTGATAGTCTTCGGCGTCGGAATATTTCTCTAAGGGAAGTATTTCAGTGACGTATTTGCCTGGCCACAATCCGCTTTCCTCTGCTTCTTTCAGGCTCTTAATGGCCGCTTCTTTTTGCTCCAAGTTTCTGTAGTAAATACCGCTTCTATATTGTGTGCCGATATCATTTCCCTGCTGATTCAGGGTAGTTGGATTGTGAACGTGCCAAAAAATTTCAAGAATTTTGGATAAATCGGTTTTTGATTTATCGTACATAATTTTCACCACTTCTACTGCACCAGTGAGTCCACTGCAAACCTCTCTGTAGGTCACATTTCCAATTTTACCATTGCTGTAACCCGCAACCACACCCATTACTCCTGGAACCCGACGGTAAACAGCATCCAAACACCAAAAACATCCGCCTCCCAAAACAATGGTATCCATGTTTTTGGGATCTATCTGAGACATATCCACTTCATTCATTTTTATAGATTGGTTACTTTTACTTTGAGAGCAATTCGAGAGCAAAATTGCGCAAATCACAAATAATATCCGCATTATTTTTTGCATATATTGCAATTACAACATTTTAAATTAACAAAAGTTTTGAAACAACGAAATCAAGAATGATATTGTCTATTCATTGGACTCACAATTTTTTTAACTTTCAATTGCCTATGAAATTAAGACTACACTTTAGCCTTTTGGTTTTTATTTTCGGAAATACTTTGAGTATACTGAACGCGCAAATACTTGGCGGTCAAATGAGCGCATCTCTCATTTCGAACAATAAAATTGTTGTTCATGGCGCCATGTACCGCGATTGCAGGGGAGTTTCCATTGTACACAAAAACTTGATCTATAAATGTTTCGTTGGCTCTGCCGGAGGCAATTCTTGCGGTACCGTTAGCCTAACCGTACCCACTTTCAAAGTGAAAGATGCAAATTACTTATACAAAGGTCAAAAATTACCATGCTCCCCGTCTAACACTTATGGAACTGGAACAGGTTTAGAATTGCATTATTTCGATGATACCATCGACATGTCAACAACTGGAATCAAAAGTCTTTTGACAGGAAGTAGCTGTTCTGAAATTACTTTTTCTCTTCAAAGCTGTTGCAGGCACAACATCTACACCAATGGTGCGCAAGGTACTATATTTACAGTCACAGCTACCATTCACTATTTGAATCTCCTCAAATGTCCTAAAAAAACCAATCATGCTCCATTGTTTGCCTTCGTGCCGAAAATGAGAATTACAGATAGGGAAATACATGCTTTTACTCCTGCCCCGTACGATAAAGTTGACAACGACAAAATCAACTGTCAAATGGGTGTTTCGCTGTCTGATATCCCCAATAAAACCATCACATTATCATCTCCGTTTAAGGCAAACGCTCCTATTCCTACCTATTGCATGCCTTCAGGAAATGGGTTTTGCAATGCTATGCCTTCATTGACACCTCCGAGAGGATTTTATTTCGATACAACCACAGGTCTTATGATCTTTCAACCAAATATCGATAATATCTACAGCATTAATTCAAGATCGAATGCAGTGATACATTTTTATGAATACCGATTAGATTCAGCAAAAAAATGGATACTCATTGGAAGATCAATGAGAGAGTTTGATCTTATTCATGATAACATTGGCGGTGGCAACAATCCTCCGGTTATCAATTCAAACAAAGATATGCTCGCAATTGCTGGTAAACCTTTTTATTATGAATTCAAGGTTTCTGATCTGATCAAATTACCAAATCAATCGAAGGCCGATACGGTGAAAGTGGAGGTTGTTTCTGGTCATTCCGCATTTTCGATTTACATCAAAAACCCCAACGATAGAGAAAAAACGGTGGTGATTTCAGGCACACCCGATACTTCGATGATTTCAAAAGTTCCATACAGAATGTCGGTCCTGGCCAATGATCAGTTTGGTTTGAATTTGGCCATTTCGTCACGCCAAATTTTAATTCATGTAAAACCTGCAGGTGAATATGTGGCTAAAACAAAATTTGGAAACTGCAATAAAGTTCACTTATCTGCTGAGATCGATAAAAAAATCACCGGTTCCACTGAATATTCGTGGACAATTATAGACTCGGCATCAGGAAAATTGCAATTTTCGAGCAGCAGATCTAACGACAGCTCAATGTCCCTCAGCAATGGAAAAAAGTATATTAAATTATTCATTGTCAATGAAAATTACGGGTTCAATACTTTTTACGACACCATCACGTTGAAAAATGCTCCAACATTCAAAATAATTGGAGACACTGCGGTCTGCAAAGGAAATATTCTTGATTTAAAGGCAGCACCAATCAATATGAAAACCATCAAAAAGGTTGAGTACATCAGTGGTGTGAACTATGGATATTTGGATACAATCAACCGATTTAATGTATTTAAGGTTGATTCAAATATGGTATTTTTAGCCACAGCAACAGACAGCATTGGTTGTAGGGCCAGTTTAAACTTTAAAATTAAAGTTTCGTCAATGCCACCAAAACAGTTAACCGATCCAGTGTTTCTATGTCAAAATGGTCCCGACGCAGATTTGGTTAGCTATTGTAAACTATCGAACACAGACACCATCAAATTTTGGGCCCCAAATGGAATTGTTTATGACGAAAAATACTTTGCTACTAAGAATATTTTCAACGGTGAATTTAATGGCAAAACGGCAGTTTACAAGAAAATATATTACAGTTTAAAAGACACAAATAAATGTATATTAATTGATTCCACAGAAATCATTGTATACAAATTACCATTTGTTTCGCTCTTACAAAACGACCTTTGTCAAAACAAAACTTATATAGATTTGAATCAATTGGTGATGTATCCATCGAGGCTTGAACTTCAAACCAATTATTACAAATGGAAAGTAATTTCTACGCCAACCGGAGCAAAAGGTAAAGTGATTTTGACTCAACGGAATGACAGCATCGAGCATTTCTTCCAATTTGGCAACAAATCTGATCAAAATTTCGCTGGACAATACAAATTTCAATTCTACTATTTAGATTCAAATTCAATGTGTGCTAAGTATGATACATTGAAATTGGTGGTTTACAATGAGCCTAAAATTACATTCGACATTGAGTCCCGTTACTGTGCAAATCAAAAAAACATTGATTTATTGGGCTTGGTGTACAATGATGACAATCCTGCGGGATTCGGTAGTTTCGAATTATTGTCGCACAATAATTCAAATACCAGTGGATTGTTTTTTGGGACGCGGTTGATTGCAAATCGGTATTTCCCAAAAACCGCTGTTGAAGGAATTTGGAAGTTTTCTTATTTTGATCCATTGGCAAAATGCAGAGATACAGGGTATGCACAATTGAAAATTGTGCCCACTCCCGAGGCTGAATTTAGAACGAAGGACACGCTGATTGACGAATTTTCGCCGAGTATTCAGGTTTATAACAACTCTACCATTTCCGACAATTCCAATATGGATCATTTGTGGGATCCTGGAACATCAAAGCCGGCAGACATGAACACATCATTTCACTTTGATTTCACTTATCCATCGACTCCTGCCACTTACAAATTGAAACTCATTTCATCAAGTGTAGATTACGGCTGCAGCGACACCTTTCAAAAGAATATTGTGGTTCAGAAAAACCTCAACACCAAACAGCTGTTTTCCAAAAACATACAACTCAATCAATCTGGTATTTTAAGTGGTTTTGAGGGACAATTTATTGAGGGACGATGGTACAATGAAGCGGGTCAATTGATTCTAACTGACAAACAAAATTTAGGATTAATCCTTAAACCGGGAATTTATTTTTATGAAATTTCAATAAACCACAAGGGAAGTTCGAAGGTGATCACAGGAAAAATGCTACAACCATAGTTTCTATAAAATTTAAAGTTGAATGTTTATAGTTTATGGTTCCTATAATCTTTCTAACCCCTCTAATCCACCTAATCTTATAAAATTTAAAGTTGAAAGTTTAAAGTTATAGTTCAAAGTTCATTGTTCAACCTACATAAACCTTTATAAACCTTTATAAACTTTTATAAACCTTCATAAACCTTCTATTCTACCCCTTCGTTTTATACCCTTTAGAAACCAAAAAGGTTTTTACTTTATCAGCGAAATCGCCTTGAATGATGATATCACCTTCTTTACTGGTACCACCCACACCACAGTGATTTTTCAGCGCTTTTTCGAGTAGTTTCATGTCCTCTGATTTGCCAACAAATTCTTTGATCACAACGCAAGGTTTTCCATTTCTCACTTCTCTTCTTACGTACAACTTTTGTTGTCCAGGCTCCAATGTATCCATTTCTTCCTGCCCGTCATCATACTGAAAATCTGGGTTAGTACTGTATACGATTCCTGATTTGTTTTTGTTTTTATTACTCATTTTTAAGGGTTTAATGTTGAGTGTTTATGGTTTAGGGTGATAACTTTAAACTGTAAACTGTAAACTGTAAACTTTAAATTCTATGAATCACTCCCGCAGCGGGTTGGGCCGTTGGCATGATAACCAAATCGTTGATATTCACATGGGGTTTTCGGGTAATCACGAACAATATAGCTTCGGCTATATCGGCGGCTATAAGATTTTCAAAGCCTTCATAGACAGCTTTAGCTCTTTCTTTGTTGCCATCAAATCTCACTTCGCTAAATTCCGTTTCCACAGCTCCAGGATGAACCCCTGAAACCTTTACATTGTATTCTGCAAGTTCTAATCTCATGGCTTTGGTGAGTGCATCAACAGCATGCTTAGTTGCACAATAAATATTGCCATTCATGTATACTTCCTTACCTGCAATTGAACCAATGTTCACAATGTGACCTTCTTTTCGTTCTCTCATTCCATTTGTAACAATTCTCGAAACATAAAGTAGTCCTTTAATGTTGGTATCGATCATTGTATTCCAATGGTTCGACTGTCCCTCAAAAAATTTACCCAAACCCCAAGCAAGACCTGCATTGTTTACAAGTACATGAATGTTTTTCCAGTCGTTTGGCAAAGAATCTAAAGCTGCATTGACTTCTTCTTCATTTTGGACATCAAAACAAAGCGTATGAACTTTGTCTTGGCCATATTTTGATTGAAAATCTTTCAATCTATCGGCTCTTCTACCGGTAATAATAACGCGGTAATGATTTTCCAAAAGTAATTCGGCGGTGGCCAGACCAATACCACTTGTTCCACCTGTTATAAGCGCTATTTTACTCATCGTTCATTCATTGAATTTGCCACAACAATCATATTGGGGGTAAATATTACATTTTGAGTGCTTCTACCTGAAGCAAATAAGGTTAATTTAAATTTGAACACCATTGTCCCCCATAAAAATTTACGAATCAATTCTTTAAAAGGGTTTTGCACTTTGGTACTGCTCTGATAAACATTTACCGATTGAAACCCGCAGGCCAAGCAAACTTGCTGCGACGAAGATGCATTCATGTAATTTTCATGGGTAAAATCGCCGTTTGCAAAAACGGTGGCAAAGGGTGCGTCTAAATTAGGAGTTCTAAAAATTGCTTTTCCGCCCGGATTCAATTTTTGTTTAATCAATGTAAGCAATTCCACCAATTCATCTTTGGTAAAATGCTCAATGATATCCATTCCAAAAATAAGGTCGAAAGTTTCATTTGTATGTTGCAAAAAGGCCAATGCATCTTGTTCTTTCACACAATCAACGCCTAAATTGTGCGCCAATTGAACCTGCTCAGCGCTTAAATCCATTCCCAACAAATTTGTGTAACCAGCATCTTTGAGCACTGATAACAAACTACCGCTTCCACAACCAAAGTCATAAATTTTTGCATTTTTCGCAAAATGTTGCACAAAAGGCAGAATTTCAATGGAAAAGCGCCATTTTTCTCGATTGAAAAGAGAAACAGCATCTACCCCGCTAGCTCGACCACTTTGGGTAGTATGATAATTTGAATACAAGGTTTTGCGATAATTCATGAATTTTGTTGTTTAATTGGGATATCTACGGCACACATAATTGATTGACAAGAAGCTACGAGCTTTCTCGTTCCATCTTCGAAAATATCATAGAGTTCACCTTCGCAAAAAACGAGAAAATTTCCAGATTTTTTCACCCTGCCCGTTGCCAGAATTTGGGGTGCTGTTGATGGATTTAAATAACTCACTTTTAAATCGACTGTAACTACGTTTTTTCCTTGTGCCACAGTTGTATAAGCGCCTATTCCGGTCACAACATCTAAAATAGTTGCAGTAACACCTCCATGTGTAAATCCGTTTTGTTGCAAATGATGGGTTTTGATTTTGAGGGACATTTCAGCGTATCCTACCTCCAAATGGGTCAGCTCTAGTCCCATGTATTGAATAAAATGATTCTCTTTTAATCGTTCGTCTAAATATTCTCGTAGCTCTTGCATTATTTAATTGGGTTATATCCAGAAATTCTCAAAATTTTAGAGGCGTCGTGTTCCGATAATAATTCTGCAAAGTTACATCCAGATTCTTTGATATAGGCCTGAACTATTTGATAACCGATGAAAGAACCGATCATAGGGGGACAATCGGGAGGGATACCAGCCCCAAAAGTTCTATTCCCATAAATGAAATAGCGTTTGTAGGCATTGAAATCGGAACTAAATAAATTCTTGGATTCCAAGAGATGTCGCCAAATTTGTCCTTGGTCCAATGTCATCATATTCCATTCCTGCTTAGAATAACCGAGAAGGTCATATATTTCTGCATCGGGTTGAACCGCTTTCAGAACAGACCATAGTTTTCCTTCAAAAACAGCTTGATCAATCATTGTTTTCAATTGGTGTTCTACTTCGTATTTGCTTTTCAAAAAATTCCAAATGAGCATAGTTGGAATTTGAGAGGGACTATTGTAACGGGCATAGAACTCAGGAACTTCGAGCATTTCATACAACGGAAATGTGTCGTTCATGAACATTTCTTTACTAAAACCCAAAATAAGTTGACCATTCGCAGAATCAACGAACGTATTGTAATTGCTAAATTGCGAAAAATAAGCATAAACAATAGGGGTTGGAGTTTGGGGTATTTCAGATTGGAGGTTAGACCAAGCCTCATTCAAATCTGACTTCCAAAGTGTATGAATTTTATAATGGGCATCGAGTGCTTTGAACATGGGTTTATTGGTTTGGATCCAATAATTAAAATAATCGGCAACAATTGAATCTGGATACATTTTGTACCGTTGATAGTCCATAATTTCATTGAACCAAACATCAAAAACGCGACCGTATTGTTTTTTGAGCATATAAATATCGGCTGGCAGACAACGTTTGGTTGCAAGTTTTTCGAGGCCTTCAACCATATCAACATGTTTTAGCACCACATCTTTTCTGTTTTGTTTACAACTTATGGATAAACCAAAAATTGTTATGATCACAAATAAAGACCATCTTGGAAAAATGTTGTTTTTTTGCATATAAATCATTATATTGTATAACATGAAAAAATCGTTTTTGTTATTTGCGAGTGTTCTTGGCCTATCGGCTGTTCAAAATCTATCTGCACAAGATACAAAACAATTCTCTTTCGGGTTCAAAGTTAGCCCTAATTTTGCATGGGTCAAAGCGGTTGATGGACCATTGGCAAATAATGGATTGGGACTAGGTTTTTCATATGGAATTACGGGGGACTACAACTTATTTAACAACCAGAACTTGTGGTTGAACGGAGAATTGATGGTATCGTCAGTGCCAAGTTCTACAGTCTTTAACGCAGATTTGAAAGGATCTAGCAACAACAACGCTACATACCAAGAGGTAAAATTTGATTACAAAAATCAATATTTGCAAATTCCTGTTTGCCTAAAATTTAAAACCGACGAGTTGAACAATTTGAAATATTACTTCCAAATTGGATTGGGAATGTCATTTGCGTTAAGCAACAGACTCACAACAACTTCAAATCCTTCGATTTACGAAAAAGGCATCACCGATCATGATCCAAACGACACAAAATACTCGATTTACGATTTTGATGGAGGACCATCTAGAGACGCTACTTTGTCGTTCAAAGATGATATTAACACTTTCAGATCGTCAATGCTGATTGGTGCTGGAGTAGAATACCACTTATCTGGGAACATGAATTTTGTGGCGGGTTTGAAATTTGACAATGGTTTCAGTGATATTTTTGCCGACGACAGGGTAAATGCTCGAAATAATTTCCTTTCTTTGCAGGCAGGAATAACATTTTAAGCAGCCATGTCGGCAATCAAATTCTGCCTAGCCCAACTCAATTTTAAAATCGGCGATTTCGAAGGAAACACAGCCAAAATTGCAGATACCATTTTCAATGCCAAGCAAAAAGGCGCGGATTTGGTCATTTTTTCTGAAATGTCGGTTTGCGGCTATATGCCCGACGACTTACTCGATTACCCATGGTTTGTTGAAAAGTGTGAACAAAGTTTGGAAGCTGTTGCACAATCTTGCCAAGGAATTGCCGCCATTGTTGGCGGGGTTATGCGAAATCCCGAAAAAGGTCGTTTGCTCCAAAATGTGGTGTGTTTTATGCAAAATGGCAAAATTCAACATGTCACAGCTAAAACACTTCTCCCTACTTACGATGTTTTTAACGAATCAAGATACTTTGAACCGGCAAATGCTACAAGCCTTATCAATTTCAAAGGATTACAAATTGGTGTGGCAATCTGCGAAGACATGTGGGATATCTACAACGATTTTGAATATCAAAAAAGTCCCGGCACAATTCTGAAGGACTTGGGTGCAGATATCATCATTAACCCTTCTGCTTCTCCTTTTCACCTAGGAAAACAATCATTAAGAAATCGTGTTTTTAGCGGACAAGCGAGTAGATTTGATATCCCTGTATTATATGCCAATCAGGTTGGCATTCACACCGAACTTATATTTGATGGATCTAGTAGAGCCATTAACTCTAACGGAGAAATAGCTTTACAACTGCCAGAATTTCAAGAATCTATTGAGTATATTGATTTTGAAAATTCCAAATTTACTTCATCCAAGACCATTCCTGTGGAACCAGAAGAAATAGAAACCTTGCACAAGGCACTGATCTTCGGTGTTCAGGATTATTTCAAAAAAATGGGCTTTAAAAAGGCTGTTTTAGGGAGTTCCGGCGGAATTGACAGCGCTGTAGTTCAGGCAATTTTATCAGAGGCGCTTGGTGCCAACAATGTTTTGGCCATATTAATGCCGAGTCAATTTAGTTCTGAAGGCTCAATCCTAGATGCTCAACAATTATCGGTGAACCTTGGCAATCCTCACGAAATCATTCCAATCAAAAATATTTTCGATCAATACACAACTTCTTTATCTTCACTTTTTGAGGGACGAGAGTTTAACATTGCAGAAGAAAACATACAAGCACGTTCAAGGGCTGTTTTGTTAATGGGTATTTCAAACAAACTTGGAAATATACTGATCAATACGAGCAATAAGAGTGAAATGTCGGTTGGTTATTCTACCCTTTACGGCGATATGTGTGGCAGTTTGTCGGTTCTCGGCGATGTTTACAAGGGTCAAGTGTATGCATTGGCAAGATTTATCAACCGCCACAACGAAATTATCCCTCAAGAAATCATAGATAAAGCTCCAAGTGCTGAACTCAGGCCGAATCAAAAAGATTCAGATTCATTGCCAGAATATGGGGTATTGGATGAAATTTTGAGATTGTATATTGAAGGAAGAAAAAGCAAAGATGAAATAACCATGGAAGGTTATGATTCTCAAGTAGTTGATAGAATTGTGAACATGGTAAATGCCAATGAATACAAGCGATATCAAGCACCACCAATCATTCGGGTAAGCGCCAAAGCTTTTGGCAAAGGTAGAATCATGCCGTTAGTTGCTCACTATCAATAAAATGGAAAGGAAATATCCGAAAGAATTTTGGATCATGTGCGGAGGCGCACTCTTTTTCTTTTTATCGTTTAACATCATTTTGCCAGAATTATCCAACTTTCTGAAAGTTTTGGGAGGTCAAGAGCATTTGGGTTGGATCATTCCAGCATTTTCAATTAGCGCGCTCGTTGCAAGGCCGCTGAGTGGATGGATTACAGATAATCTTGGGCGAAAATGGGCCATGATTGGCGGATGTGTTTTTTGCATCATTGCCGGTGTTTTTTATCCTTTCGTAGGCACTGTCTCCGGATTTTTCTTGGTAAGGGGCATTCACGGATTTTCAACTGGATTTACGCCTACCGGCTTCACTGCATTTACGGCGGATACGGTAAAACCTGAATTCCGCGGAAGAGCAATGGGATGGCAAGGCACATTCAATAACATTGGAACAAGTTTCGGATATGGTTTGGGTGCACTCATCGTGATTTACTTTAGCGCAACTGCTCTATTTCTCTCGAGTGCTGTTTTTGCCATTATTGCACTCATTTTATTTTCAATGCTACCAGAAACAAAACCAGAAGAAGCAGCTAGGAAATTTGAGTTTAAAATTCAAAATCTCTTCTATTTTAAGGCTTGGAAACCTTCTTTTCTCATGTTTTTGGTGTGTATATCATTGGGTTCTATCTTAACCATTATGCCTGATCACACAATTGCGTTAGGATATTCAAATAAAGGACTTTATTTAACCATTTATATTTCATTTTCACTCATTTTCCGAATGTTCAGTGGAAGAATTAGCGACGCAATGGGAAGAGCCTATTCTACGGCCATAGGCACTGGTGCTCAAATTGTTTCAATGGCACTGTTAATATTCAATCCTTTTGAATTTTCATTTTTTGTGAGTGCTTTTTTCTATGGAATCGGTCAAGGGTTTAACGCCCCGTCGCTTTTTGCATGGGCTAGCGATACCGCTGGTCCACAAAATAGAGGTAAAGCGCTGGCTTCATTATTCATGATGTTAGAATTTGGAATCATCTTTGGTGGATTTTTCTCTGGCAAAATGATTATGAAATGGAACATGTGCGCGAATGATGTATTCATGATGAATATGGCTTTTTTTGTTGTAGCATTCGTTTTTAGTTTGATTCATATTTTCCAAACTTCAACGGTAAAAAAACAAAATTTGTAATCAATTATTGGTATTGAAAATTATCAATCAACCAAAATACATCTCTATACCATTGAGAATAAGCATTGTATGATCCATGCATAAATCGAATCATTTCTTTATCTGTTTTCGGCTTGCGTTGATAATATTTAATAAAGGATTTTTCGGTAAACTCCATGTAGAATTTAAAATCTATCATGCAATCATACCAGTGGTCAAAGATGCAATAATTGCTGTACCCTCTTTTACGAGCAGTGGTTTCTCGGTGATTTGGGAAACGCATGCCCACCAAATTGTTATATTTAAGCGCATAAATTGAATTTTGACCGTCGTACCCACTTTCTTCAATTTTTAAAACGATAAAAAGTTTCGACCATTTTCCGAGTGTCACTTTTGCCACTTCATGCATTTGCCAAATGGGTGGTATTCCTTTCAATGGGATTCTCAGCGAATCTAAAAACACAGTGTCGGAATGAATGACAACTTCAGAACGACGGGGATGCCCGTACGGTTTATCTTGCTGAATACCAGGCAATCCATTTGTCACAAGATACATAAAAAATGTGACAAATGCAAATCGGATGATACTCAACAACATCGTTTTCATATGCGCGAAACTACATTACCCAATTTATTGGCAATTTCAATTTTCATTCCGTTGAGAAAATCTAAATACTCCAAAATTTCGTCGTGTGGTTCTTCTGGATCGAGAAGCTTTTGTTGCTCCGAGATGATAATTTCCTCAATTTTAGTTCTTCGGATATTGAGAAAAATGGCAATGACCGATTCTCTATAATTATCGTTTTCTGTTTTTACGTAAATCATACTATCCAAAAAGGCCGGACTGAATTGATGATCATTGGAAAAAACTCCTGCCGCAAAAGAAGAAAGTTCTTGATCTAAATGTCGGATGAAAAACTCAGAACCAGGCCAAGCGTGAGTTCCATCTTCTTGGATGAGTTCTTTCATGAATTTTTGTGCCAACGGGTCTCTAAAATGAATACTTTCATCTTCGAGATACTCCTGAATCACAAATTCAAATACCGTTTGTCCCTCCTCAAAAGGTTTATCACCATGCAATAATAGCAGTCTGAGCATGGCCATTTCTTGATGAACATCCGATAATGTAGTCGGTTGAACATCATCAATAAACGTTTTGATGACATCATCTACATGGTTTAAAAATTCCCTTTTTTCTTTGACAACACTTTGGCGAAGTAATTTCCCCAACTCTTGAGCCAATATTTCTTGTTGAACATCGCAAATGCGCGACAATTCTTTGACCAATGCATTTCGCTTCAGTGAATCGGCAATGTGCGAAACTGATAACAGAATATCTTTGATTGCATCGGATTTTAAAATGGGATCTTCTTTTGCAGATTGGAGGAGCAGTTCAGCTTTGAAAAAAATGAAGTTTTTCTCATTTTGAAGGACATATTCCTGAAATCCATCGGGACCTAATTTCTTACAAAATGAATCTGGGTCTTCTCCCTCTGGCAGAGGCACTACTCTTACGTTTATTTCATCGGCGAGTAACAAATCAATTCCTCTGAGTGAGGCTTTGATACCTGCGGCGTCGCCATCGTAAATCACAGTTGCATTGTGGGTAAATCTCTTGATGAGTTTTATTTGGCCCGGAGTGAGCGCAGTTCCACTGCTTGCAACAGTATTCTCAATACCCGCCTGATGAAGTGTAATAACGTCGGTATATCCCTCCGTTAAATAGACCTTATCTAATTTTTTAATGGCATTTTTTGCTTGAAACAAGGCAAAAAGAAAGTCGCTCTTTTTATAAAGTTCCGTTTCAGGTGAATTTACATACTTCGGGGCATTTTCAACCTTGCCCATAATTCTACCTGCAAACCCAACAACTTTTCCACTCACTGCAATCAAAGGAAACATGACCCTGTGACGAAATAAATCATAGTGAGAGCCATCGGAGTCTCGCGATTTAATCAAACCCGCAGACAGCAACAACTCATCTTTGTATCCGGCTTTTTTTGCAGCTTTTACAAAGGCATCCCAAGATTCAGGACTATACCCTAAATTCCATTTCTTGATGGTTTCAAGGGTAAATCCTCTCTCCCTGAAATAAGGCAATGCAATATTTTTTCCTTCTTCTTCTTGATGCAATTGTTTGGCAAAGAAATCAATCGCAAAGTCATTGACCGCTTGAACACCTTCGCGTAATTTTTGAGTTTCTTCGTATTCTTGTTTGTTACCGGTGTTGGTTTCTACGAGCTCAATTCCATATCGTTTTGCCAACATTCTGGCGGATTCTGTAAACGACAAATTCTCAATATCCATCATAAACTGGATGGGATTGCCCCCTTTTTGGCACCCAAAACACTTGTAAATACCCAAGGATGGAGTTACCGTGAAACTGGGCGTTTTTTCATCGTGAAAAGGACAATTTCCCTTAAATCTGGAACCTGAGCGTTTGAGATTCACATAATCACCCACAACATCTTCGATAATGGCAGCGTTTAGAAGTTGATCGATAGAATTGGGACTAATCATTTTAAATAATTCTCTTTTAATTTAGGAGATTGAACAAACAAAATTTAGATTTGCAAATTACCATCGGTATCCATTAAAAACAAAAAAATATGGACATAAAACAGCAGATTCAACAAAAAGCTAAGGAAATCAAGGCTAAATTAATTGATATCAGACATCATATTCATTCAAACCCTGAATTGTCGTTTCAAGAGTTTGAAACTCAAAAGTTCATTGAAAATTATTTACAAAACACTTTGGGTTTGGAAACCAAACGACTTGCTGGAACGGGAGTGGTGGCTTTGATTGAAGGTAAAAATCCCTCAAAAAAAGTTGTTGGATTAAGAGCGGACATGGATGCTTTGCCCATTTTAGAAGCCAACGATGGAAGAACATATAGAAGCACAGTAGATGGCGTCATGCATGCCTGCGGACACGATGTTCATGCAACTTGTTTACTTGGAGCAGCAACCATATTAAATCAATTTAAAGACGAATTTGAAGGAACAGTGAAATTGATTTTCCAACCGGGTGAAGAAAAGCTTCCAGGCGGCGCGAGCATTATGATCAAGGAAGGCGTTTTGAATAACCCAAAGGTAGATTTTATGATTGGTCAACACGTGATGCCTTTTGTTAGTGTAGGAAATGTTGGATTCAGACGGGGCTTGTATATGGCGAGTGCTGATGAGATATTTGTAACAATTAAGGGAAAAGGTGGACATGGGGCCATGCCCCACTTGGGAACCGATCCTGTGACCATCGCGGCTCAAATGATTGTAGCCTTACAACAAATAGTTTCTCGAAATGCAAATCCAATTATACCGAGTGTTCTTACGTTTGGCAAAATGACAGCGAATGGATCAACGAACGTGATTCCTAACGAAGTCAAGTTGGAAGGCACTTTCAGAACTTTAGATGAGAAATGGCGTTCCGAGGCTCACGAAAAGATGATCAAAGCGGCAACAGGAATTGTAGAAGGTCTTGGTGGAACTGTTGAGTTTGAAATTAGAAAAGGGTATCCATTTTTAAAAAATGATGAGATTTTAACGCAAAAATGCGAATCTTTTGCCACAGAATATTTGGGGGTAAGCCATGTTGAGGCCTTGGATATTTGGATGGCCGCAGAAGATTTTTCGTACTTCTCGCAAGAAGTTCCGAGTTGTTTTTACCGTTTGGGAACCCGAAATGAAATCAAGGGAACCACATTTGGCGTGCATCATCCAAATTTTGATATTGATGAAGACGCCATTGAAAATGGTGCGGGATTAATGGCTTATTTGGCCATCGAGAATTTAAATAGTTGATTAAGCACCGATAATTGAGCAGAGGTTTTCAACTGCAACATCCCAAATCGATGCGGCCATTTCTACTTCATTGGTGTCCACAAATTCAGTTATCATTAATTCCACATCACCGGTAATTTCATCTTGCTCAATCCTAAATTCTAAAAATTCATTTTCAGGAGCGTCCTCAATTTGAAATCGCACATATTTATTTGGAATATTTTTAATGACTTTTGCAAAGTATTCGGTACCATCATCCCAAGCAAAACGGTAACGAATACCGCCTATAATATCAACGTGATCGGCAAACCAGCTTTGCAATCCCGATGGATTTGAAAGGTATTGAAACAAGATTTGCGGTGAAGAACGAAGTGAATACTCCAATTCGATTTTGGTTCTGTTATTGGTTTCTGATGCCATATTGCGCTGGGTGATTTAAGGGTTTTGTTTGGGTTCTAATTGCAAAGAAATCAATTATCATGAAAAATCAAAATATTATAACATTAAGTTGTAATTATATTTGCGAAAGAATGAATTATCGATTGTACGTTATTACCAACCTGGTTTCCATTGGAATGGTCATCATTTTGTCTTGGATTTTGGGCTTTGATGCGGTTACAATTGGCATTCATCATTTGAATAATCAATTTTTTGATATCTGCTTCAAAAACTATACCATTTGGGCAGAATGGCCCGCCATTGTTTTAGGAATTTTACTTTTGACATACAAATCTTGGAAAATGGGACTATGGTTTTCCCTTGTTTTTGGAATTGAAGCGCTTGTAGTACAATTTTTAAAAGTAGCCACCAACATGCCCCGACCTATTGAAAAATTTGGCCCACTTGTGAGGAATATCAATGGTGAAATTCTCAAGCATTTTCAAGCTTTCCCTAGTGGTCACACTTCTGCTGCATTTTTCGCAACTGGTTTAATTTTATTGTCGATCCCTGAAAACACAAAAAAGTACTATTGGCAATTTTTACTTATTTTTTCTGCATTCATGATTGCTTACAGTAGAATTTACCTCGGACAGCATAGCATAGAAGATATTATTGCAGGATGTATCATTGCAAATGTGTTCTTTTATTTTGCCGGTTATAGTTACCCCTGGTTTCTCAAATTAATTTCTAAAACCCCATCAAAAGCATGAATAAATTTCAAGTTCACCTCATTTTTACTTTTGTAGCAGCAATTTTATTGATGCTTGGATTGAATGTAGTTCCACTATTTGATTGGGATGAATTGAATTTTGCTGAAAGTGCTCGCGAAATGTTGCATACCAATAACTGGCTGTATACCCAAATTGGATTTGAACCGTTTTGGGAAAAACCTCCTTTGTTTATTTGGTTACAATCTCTGGGAATTAAACTTGGTGGGTATTCATCTATTGACCCGGCCCTGAGGTTCACCCCTTGGGTGTTCAAGTTGCCAAATGTAATTGCAGGGATTGTTTCCGTTAACCTTGTTTATCATATTGGATGTAAAACCGGCAAAAGAATGCTCGGTACTTTTTGGGCAATGACCATTTTATTTTCATTTGCTCCATTCATTTATTGGAAATCGGGAATCATTGACCCTGTTTTTAACTTGTTCATATTCTTATCCATTTACAAGTGGTATCAAATATCACAAGCCAGTATCAACGATGAAAGAGCACACATTTATTACCTCATGTCGGGAATATTTTTAGGTCTCGCAGTGCTTACGAAAGGGCCTGTTGCCTTATTAATTGTTACATTGGTGGTGCTTTTTTCAACTTTGTTCCGATCAAAATGGCACGAAATTTTTGATTTGAAAATTCTATTAACGATCATCGGATTTTCCGTAGTTATTTTAGCTTGGGTGTTGCCATTGATTCGTACAAACGGACAAATTTTCTTTAGCCATTTTATTGAATATCAAATTACGTTATTTAAGGGACAGATTCCGGATCATAACCAACCCTGGTTCTATCATATTGTGGTGCTTCTTGTGTTGTGTTTCCCATCAGCTATTTTAGCCATTCCTCATCTTGTTTCAAATTCTGTTCCCGACAGAAATGTAGATGTTTGGCATTTATTCATGCGGTCTTTATTTTGGATTGTTTTGATCATATTCAGTATTGCCACCACAAAAATCATTCATTATAGTAGTCTTTGCTGGTGGCCCCTCACCTATTTTGGGGCGTACCAAGTGTATTTGATTTACACCAACAGAGGTAAATTCCCATATTGGCTCAACATTCCCCTGTTTTTTATCGGGGTGGTATTGATGATTGCACTTTGGATGATTCCTTTAATTGCAACCATTCGACCAATACCCATGGTCTTACTCAATAAAATGGATCCATTCTCAGCCGAATTGCTTTTATCTATTCCAAAATGGAATTGGCCAACATTAATTCCGGCTTGTTTGTTTACATTTTTGTTTTTTCCATGGATTATTCTTTCATTTTTTGGTAAAAAACCCAATCCCGTTTACTTGTATGTCATTTCTGGAATGGTGGCAATCTTCACCTATTTCACCATTTTACCCTCCGCAGCGGTTTCTCTTCAAGATCCAATTACCAAATCAATGATTCAATTCAAACAACAAGGTAAATTTTTAGAAACTTGGGGATATAAAACATATGCGCTCTATTTTTACGGGCAGTTAACTCCAAAAGATTTTGAGGGACAAATACCTGAAAACAAATTAGATGCGTCGGTAATTTATCCTAAACAAGAGAGTCGACGTCTGCACGCCCACAATCCAAACAACAAAGAGAAAATGTACGTCGTTACTAAAAATACATTCAAAGGTGACGAATCGTTTTATGCTAAATTCCAGGATTTTCAACATGTAAGTGGATATATTATTTGGGAAAGAAAATAATATTTTCCTATAATTGCTTAAACCAATACTCCGTATATGAAGAAATCGAATCAGTGTATCATTACCACCACCTGGGAATACGGAGCAGGAAAACAAGGCACTTCCTTAGGTCCAATCAACTTACTCGAAGCTTGTAAACACAATCACAATCACCCATTTAGTCATTGCAATGTTTTTTCTGTTCCTCAAGAAATCGAAGAAAAAGAGAAAATTCCTTTGCCAACATATTTAAAACGTGGGGAGGCCTTTTTGAAGCATCAAAACAAACTTGCACATTTGGTACAATCCAAGCTAACTGAAAATCAATTCCCTATTATCTTGAGCGGAGACCACAGTAATGCGGTTGGTGGCTTGGCGGGGTTTTCTAAACATTTTGGAGCAACGAATTCTGGTATTATTTGGATTGACGCTCACTTAGATCTTCACTCACCGTACACAACACCCTCTGGAAACATACATGGGATGGCCCTCAATACCGCGTTGAACTACGATAATTTAGAGCAACAAATCAATGTCCTCGATGCCAACACAATTACCCTTTGGGAAAAGATAAAGTCCCTCAAAAACAATCAAAATATTCAGATTTTCGACCCTAAAAACATCGTATTCATTGGAATAAGGAGCTATGAAGAACAAGAAATAGAACTAACTAAAAAACTTGGAATTCAAGTGATTACAGCTGAGGAAGTGCACGAAAAAGGAATCGAAGCGGCGTGGCAAAAAGCCAAAGAGAGACTATCAAAAACATCACAAATCTATGTCAGTTTTGATGTCGATAGCTTAGATCCTAGCATTTCAATTGGCACCGGTACTCCAGTAGAAAATGGTCTCTCACTGGATCAAGCGAATAAACTACTCCATCATCTATACCACTGGGAAAAATGTAAAACACTTGAAATAACCGAAATCAATCCAACACTTGAGGATGAGAATGCAATGGCACTCGCCATTTGCAATTTATTTCAAGATGTTATGGCCTAGCAGAAATAGCATTTATAGCCCATTGAACCGTATCGATTCCATCGGCGTAGTCATATAAGGTAGGACATTGACTAAGACCAAGTTTGATATTTGAAATTTCCTGATTGTTGCTTACAACGCATTGAATTTCGTCTGAAAGTTGATTAATTTCTAACTTTACATCTTCAATTGACTTGTAATACTCATAATTGAGCATTCCTACAGGTGAATATAATTCTTTTCTTTCCTTCAATAAAATATAACCTGCGTCTATGTGAGGGTCTAAATTCATGAGCAACAAAGCTTTGTGATAGTTATAATTATTCACATATTTGTTGTGAAAAGCAACCTCAGCATGGTGTTTTTCCCAAACATCGAAGAGTGTTTTAAACGGGTAGTTTTCGGGCAAATAAACCTTTGTTACGTTCCTACATCCAAGACCGTAATAATCAAAAACATCATGACCGAAAGCAATTAATTCCTCTTCGGTTTCATTTGCGGTGAGCACCGCCACACTGTTTCTATTTCGACGCAGCAAATGGGGAATGTTTTTAAAATAGTATTCAAAGTACCTTGCCGAATTGTTACTTCCTGTGGCAATGGCAGCGTCGATCCCTTTCAATTGGTCAGAAAAAAGAACTTGTGTCTGCCAGATATCATCGAACTCCGCAGCTTTTTTAAGCCAAAATTTAGGTAAAATTTCATCATCAGAAGATAATTTGGCAACAACCTGATAACCAGTTAATACGCCAACTATCACATCATGCATTCCAACCAATGGAATGTTTCCTGCCATGATGATTCCCAATTTATTTTGATGGGTATTTTGAGGCCATTGGTATCTGGAAATCCATGTATCAATTTGTTCATCAGACAAGGCTAAAATCCACTGATTTAAGGCATTTTTTAATTGTTTTTGGTCAAACCATTGATTGTTTATTTGCGCCAAGTTCAACATTCTTTGCCATTCATCATCTGCTTCGAAATGTATCATGGCAGACCGCAGTGCCGTTAATGCGCGTTTCTGAAAACCCATTGTTTTGCAAAAATACGGGTTATTTTGATTTAGATTCTTGATCAATGTAACAAAATGCCAATAAACCCGTTAATTTTGTAGAAAATGCAAAACAAATCACTCTTTTTAATCATCGGTTTGTGTTTCTCATCATTTGTGAACGCACAAAGTAGGTGGACAATTGGTCCGTCTGGAGGTGTTTGTATCTCAAAAACAGCCACTTACGATACCTTGGCGAATAATTTCACCACACGTAACCGTGTTGGGGGATTCTTTAATTTAAATGGAAATTATGATTTAAATAGATCCGTTGGAATTCATTTTGGAGTGGGCATCATCAATAAAGGTTATAAAATAAACAACGATACATTGGCGTATAACACATCAATTAACAATGGATTTACTGCCTTGAATGGAAATTTAGGAATCTCATTCAAACAACAATTTAGCTCAAGTAATTTTATTATGGAAAAGTTTGGGATGTGCTTGAATTATAACCTCATTCCCTCAACCACCATTGATACGTTCAACAACACCGATAACGGCACCAACTACAGAATTGTTCAAAAGGAGGTGAGTAAAATTTATCCTCTGTTTTACTTAGGTTTTGCCATGGGTGGAAATACAGAAAATGGCAATCGTTATGAGTTTAACTTAACCTACCAACAATCTTTTGGTGTTTCGCATGAAATGCAAGTCCAAACAGGCGAGTTCTTTTCCAAAACTTTCCCAATTAACTTTAGAGGTGGAAATCTTCAGATTGGATTTACTTATTATTTTAACGTTGGTAATTTCCAAAAAAACGAAGAGTACTTCTATTGATTGAAACGGTTTTAAACATGAAAAAGAGCTTCTTGTATTGAGAAGCTCTTTTTTTTTAGGGACATTGACCTGTAAAATAATTTGTTCAGCCATCAATTTGTCAAGATTGACGGATTTAAAAATTCCTTTTCCAAGACCATCATTTTTGCATCAACAAAATTTTATGACCTATGGAAAAAAATAGCCAAGCCGCCGCATGTCCCCCAGCTACTCAAAAGAAATCGATCTGCTTATTGATAATAGACGAAAGCGGATCTATGCAAACAATTCAAAATGAAACAGTTGACACCTACAAAACCATTGTGCAAAAAATCTACGACAATAGAATGGAATTTGAAGATTTGGAACAATATATTGCCTTGTGGACATTCAACGGGAGCATCACGGAGGTAATTCCACCTACATTGGTTTCATCTTCTAATTTTCCTGAATTCAAGTACAATCCGTGTGGTTTCACCCCTCTTTACGATGCTATTGGAATATCTACCAGAGAATTAGAAACTTTTTTGCATAAAAATTCAAAAATTGGTGATTATTTAGTCAATGTAAATATCATCACAGACGGACTTGAAAATTCTAGTAGAGAATACACTCAGCATGAAATATCTATGCTCATAGAAAGATTAGAAACCCAAAATTGGAAATTTGAATATTTTGGTGCCGATCATAATGTAGCGAGAGCATCGAGAGGAATCAATATCAAAAGACATCAAACCTTTTCTAAAACTGTAGAGGGAATGAATAATGTGGCTTATTGTGCTTATATGAGACGTACAGATTCAATAAAAGAATGGTTGTTGTTTGAAGACCAAGACCAAGACGATGATTCCCCATCAGAAAACAAATTGGATAAAAGTGAACCAATCTTTCAAAATCAAAAGGAAATGTCTATCAAACAACTCATCAAAGAATCTAAAGTTTTGTCACACATATTTAAGTAAGCTCCTTTTTAAGACTACCCCATAGTTTCCTCCCCTTGTTCCCGTTATCATGTAATGATATGCAATTTCTGGAGCAAACATTTTTTTGAAGACCGCATTGATCCTTGAAATCGACTGATCCAAAGGACCGCGGTCTTCACTCAATGTGAACATTTTTTCGATTCTCTCAACCAATTCCAATTCATTGCTCCGGTTAGAACTCGATAAATAATAATCCAAAACCTTTTTTTTATATTGGGATCTATCCTTGAATCGAATGCCTTCTTCAATCTCCAAAAATAACCGATATACGGCCATATCTAATGGTTTTAACTCTACTTGTAATTCATAATCCAAAAAATTCAATTTGTTGGCAAAACGATACACATTCAACTGACTCAATCCTTGTTTTTCCAAGACCGCAAATTCTGCCAAAATTGGATTGAGTAATTTTGCCATGTTGGGATTTTGAATCAAAACCGATTGAAACAATAGGTTTAGAATTTTAAAAAATCCAACTTGTGATTCTGTAATTTCAATGGTTTTTAAAATGAAAAGAACATCTGGATCATCAGATTTACTGAGAACAACATCCCTAAAAGTTTGAAACTTTTCTTTTGAAAGTTCCTTATTTTTTAAATATGCATCTTCCGATGCAAGGTTGTAATAACTAAAATATTCTGCTCCGTTTTTTTCTTTAAATGAAGCCTGTTTACTTGGCTCATTTTCTTCGTAAGTGTTTTTATGTTCCTGTGATTCAATTGAATTTTCATTGTTCTGATTTGAATCCTTGTTTTCCCCCGATACTTCAGAAATATTGTGATTCAAATCCAGATTCAAATTGGGAACTTGATCCCAAGGCGAATCCAAATGATGGTAAATAATTTTAGGAGGAACAAAATCGGTAGCATCTACCCATTCCTCAAAGAAATCTCCTGAGTATGCAACATTCACCAATAGTTGAACCAAGGTTTCAATTTCAGTATTTTCTGAGAGTTGAGCCAAAAAGGCATGCCCATAACGATCGAAATAGAGTACATAGATTTTCTGCAAATCTGTAATCTCTAATTTCTCGAGTAACAGATTTGAAGCCATTTCTAAATCGAAACCATTCAATGTTTTGGCAAGAACATCTTCCCGTTGTTGTTTGTTGTGAATGTTTAATTTCGGATAATGGTAAAGCCAATAGGATTCCAATTGATTTTCTGAAATATCAAATTTCTGAACATTCAAATCTGGAGGAAACAGTAATTTATGGTCATGCGCCATATCCAAACGAGAATCAATGTCCCACCTCATTTTCGATTGAAAATGATTCAGCTTCTCATTTGAAAGCCCTAAGATGGCAAACGATTTAGGGTGAAAGAGGAAATCGACCGAATTTTGAATGGGTTTAAAGATTTTCGTAGATTGCATAAAATCAATACCCAATATACGAAAAATTCAGGAGAAAAGCAAATTAACCCAATCCCACATCCAACGCCATCATGGTCACAAATCCAAACATCAGTCCCAATGTGGCTTTATCATTATGACCATTGCTTTGTGACTCAGGAATGACTTCTTCAACAACAACATAAATCATGGCACCTGCGGCAAAAGCAAGAGCATACGGGAGAACACTTTGAGCAATCATCACTAAAGCAACACCGGCCACTGCAGCTATCGGTTCTACAACACCGCTCAATTGACCATATAAAAACGATTTGGTTCTCGACATTCCAAATCTTCTTAAGGGAAGAGAAACCGCAAGTCCCTCAGGAAAATCCTGTAAACCAATTCCGATGGTAAGGGCAATTGCACCTGCCAAATCTGCACCCGGTATACCTTCAGCCACGGCGCCAAACGCAACCCCAACCGCAAGTCCCTCAGGAATATTATGCAAGGTAATGGCAAGCACCAATAAAACTGTTCTATTCCAATTGGTTTTAACACCTTCCGATTTTTCAATCGGCTCATTCAGATGCAAGTGAGGCAACCATTGATCGAGGGCATATAAAAACACCGCTCCGCCCAAAAATCCAATAGCCACTGGCACCCAAGCCCATTGATGGTTCCATGTAGACTGTGCCATTTCGATGGCAGGATTTAACAAGCTCCAAAAGCTAGCAGCAAGCATCACACCTGCCGTAAATCCGAGCAGAGTGTCCATAAATCCTTTACGCACATCTTTGATGAAAAATACCACCGCTGCACCAAGAGCGGTAACAAACCAAGTAAAAGAAGAACCCAAAAGTCCTTGCATCATTGGCGACAAACCACTAAAATAAGCGATAATTTGATCCATGATTCAAAGATAGCACAAAATTTACAACTTGCGTTAGTGCACCCTATCGCCCCTTAATTCAAGATTTTGTAAAATTTTAGCTTCAATTTCAAGCCATTCATCCCATCTTTTTCTTACAAGGTCTTCTGGATAATATGTTTTTGCTAAATCGATAAACATGCGGTAATGACCCGCTTCCGACACCATGAATTCGTGATAAAATTTCCTCAAGTCTACATCAGAACAATACAAACTTAGCAATCTAAATCGTTCGCAACTACGGGCTTCAATCAAGGCACAAATCAATAATTGCTCGAGCAATTGCATCCCAAAATCGCCTTTTTTCTGTTGCGCCATTAACTGAATGACATATTGATCTTTTCTGGTGCGACCTAATTTGAATCCTCTTTTTTCAAGTTCTTTAAGAACCCTGCGAAAATGTCCCCATTCTTCGGCAACCAAAGGTGTTACCTCTTGCACCAATTTTTCTTTATCTGGATAGCGGATAATCAATGAAATTCCATTTGTTGCAGCTTTTTGTTCGCAAAAAGCGTGGTCAATTAAAATTTCTTGAATTGATTTTTCGGCAATATTCACCCAACGAGGATCTGTTGGGAGTTTCAATCCAAGCATTTTAATGCTGCTGATTTCTTCAGCTTCCATCTGATTTAAATGGTTTCTATTTTGTTTACACGGTTTTCATGACGACCACCCTCAAATTCACTATTCAAATAAGCATCAACAATTTGAAAAGCTTTATCTTGGCTAATGAATCGAGCTGGTAAACAAATCACATTGGCATTGTTGTGCTGACGCGCCAAAGAGGCCAATTCTGGTTCCCAAGCCAATGCCGCCCTTACTCCATGATGTTTGTTAGCAGTGATGCACACACCGTTTCCACTACCACAAATGAGAATTCCGAGGGTTGTATTTCCTGTTTCAACACTTTCTGCCACTTTGTGGGCAAAATCGGGATAATCTACACTATCGGCAGAGTTTGGACCCATATCTTGTAAAGTGAAACCATTGCTGGTTAGATAGTTCAATAATTCTTGTTTAAGTTCAAAACCAGCATGGTCAGAACCAATTGCAATATTCATGTTATTCATTTTCTTCTTTTAATTTACGCTTTTCTACGCGTTTTGCAATGTAAATACCAACAACATATAGAAACATCAGGGGCATACCCAAAAGTAGCTGGCTAAAAATATCGGGTGAAGGCGTTGCTATTCCTGCAATAATAAAAATAATAACCGCCGCATAACGCCAATATTTTTTCAAGAATGCAGCGTTTACAAGTCCTATCGTTGCCAATATGTAAATGAGTACAGGTAATTCAAACACCAGTCCGGTTGCCAAGCTCATGAAGGTTACAAATCCTGTAACACTGGATATCGTAATAATATTTTGAATATTTTCATTGAGTTTGTACCCTAACAAAAAGTTGGTTGCAACAGGAACCAATAAAAAATAGGCAAACAATACACCTGAAAAAAACAACATCGACACAACGAAAAGACTGCGTCTGGTTCTTTTAATTTCCTTTTGGCTCAAGGCGGGTCTCACAAACGACCATAACTGATAGATAATATAGGGAAAAGCAATGACAAATCCAAGAACAAAGGCAATTTTAAAGGCACTCACGAATTGTCCCTGTATTTGTTGGCTTTGCATTGATAGAACGGGCGCTTCCCAGCAGAGGGAATTGTTGTCCATCAAAACGTGTCCGGCTTTACAAAAGAATTTATATCCCCAAAAATCGCTTTTAAAAGGGGCTAGAATTACGGCATCGAATATTTTCTCAACATAAAAAAAAGCAATACAAGTAGAAATAAGCACGGCGTAAGCAATTCTTACAAGGTGTTTTCTGAGTTCATCGATATGATCGAAAAACCCCATATTTTTCTCGTCTGGATAGAGTTCGTCTACATCTACTTGATCTAAGGCCATTTTTTAGGATTTGAAATTACATCAACATTCCGCCACAAACCGACAAAGTTTGTCCGGTGATATAAGTACTCATATCAGAAGCCAAGAAAAGACAGGCATTTGCAACATCATCGGTACTTCCACCGCGTTTCAATGGAATGGTATCCATCCAGCCTTTCTTCACATTTTCGTCTAAAGACTCTGTCATTTCCGTTTCGATAAATCCAGGAGCAATTGCATTGCATCTGATATTTCTTGAACCTAGTTCTTTGGCAATACTTTTGGTAAACCCAATCAAACCAGCTTTTGAAGCAGCATAATTTGCTTGTCCGGCATTCCCTGTTACTCCAACAACACTCGACATGTTGATGATAGAACCGGCTTTATTTCCTAAAAAATGCTTTAAAAATGCTTTTGTGAGGTTGAAAGCACTTTTTAAATTTGTTTCGAGAACTTCATCCCATTGATTTTCTGTCATACGCAACATGAGTGTATCACGCGTAATTCCGGCGTTATTGATCAAAACATCAACTTTACCGAAGTCGGCAATTACCTCATTTGCAAGCGCTTCACTCTGAGTAAAATCAGCGGCATTGCTTTGATATCCTTTCACTTTTACTCCATATGTTGAGTGTAATTCAGCTTCAAAAGCCTTCGCTTTTTCAACAGATGAAGCGAATGTAAATGCAACATTACAACCATTTTTTGCGAAAACTTCGGCAATACCCTTCCCTATTCCACGAGAAGCACCGGTGATTAAAGCTGTTTTTCCAGAAAGCATTCGGCAAAATTAACTTCCTTCTGCTGAGTTGGCAAATTTATTTTAAAGCGTTTCCTTTATATTCGTGGCAATAATCCAAATGTCGCAACTTCTTGATACAAAAATTGAATTTTTAAAGGGAGTTGGCCCCATCAAGGCTGAAGCTCTCAGAAGCGAACTTGGAATTTTTACAATTGGCGATTTGCTCTCGCATTACCCCTTCAGGCACGAAGATCGCTCAAAGATTTATACCATTGCCGAAATACAAGGGCAAGAAGATATTTATGTTCAGCTCAAAGGCATCATCTTCCCTCAAGGCATCGTTGGTCAGGGCCCTGGACGCAGATTTGTAGCGAATTTTCGCGATCATACGGGTGAAATTGAACTGGTATGGTTTAAATCGATTCAATACATAGAAAAATACCTAAAACCCAATTCTCCTTTTCTGATTCACGGTAAAATTTCTAATTTTAAGGGGCGTATCAATATGGCTCACCCGGAGTTGGAAGCATTGGGACCAGAATTCAATCCTGCGAATTTAGGATTAACCCCGATTTATCCACTCACGGAAGGATTGAAACGAAAGAAAATCGACAACAAACTGCTGTCGCAACTTTCCAAACTCATTGTTTCTCAATCTAATTTTCAGGTGCCTGAATGTTTACCGGCGGAAATAATTCAAAAATTTAAATTTGTTTCGCGCACTCAAGCGCTTGCTGATTTACATTTCCCTCAAAATCTACAGAGACTCGAAGAAGCGAAGCGACGTTTGAAATTTGATGAACTTTTCTATTTGCAGCTGAGGCATCTTCAACTAAAAGGCAATCGCAACAGAACAATCAAAGGAATTATTTTTGATCAGATTGGTGAACATTTCAATACTTTTTATAACCAATATTTACCCTTTTCCCTTACCAATGCTCAAAAAAGAGTTTTGAAGGAAATTCGGACAGATTTGAAAACAGGCAGGCAAATGAATCGACTCTTACAGGGAGATGTGGGCTCAGGCAAAACCATGGTTGCAATGCTGAGTATGTTAATTGCCTTAGACAATGGTTTTCAAACTTGTTTGATGGCACCAACAGAAATTTTGGCCATTCAACATTCTATTTCTGTGAATGAATGGATGGAACATATGAATGTAAAAGTGGCTCTCCTTACCGGATCAACAACCAAGAAAAACAGAGGTCTCATTTTGGAACAATTGGCAGCCGGCAAAATCGACATTCTCATTGGCACTCACGCACTTTTGGAGGAAGATGTTGCGTTTAAAAATCTTGGATTGGTTGTCATTGATGAACAACATCGATTTGGGGTTGCGCAACGCGCAAGACTTTGGAAAAAAGGACAATCGATTCCTCACATATTGGTCATGACAGCCACTCCGATTCCCAGAACACTGGCAATGACTGTTTACGGAGACCTCGATGTGAGTGTAATCGACGAATTACCTGCTGGACGAAAACCAATTGTAACGGTGCACCGCCATGAAAGTACCAGACCTTTGTTCATGGATTTTTTGAGGGATGAAATCAAAAAAGGCCGACAAGTGTATTATGTTTTTCCACTGATTGAAGATTCTGAGAAATTAGCACTCAAAAGTTTAATGTCGGGTTACGACATGGTTTGTGAATACCTCTCTCCACCAGAGTTCAAATACAGTTTCATTCATGGTAAAATGAAACCCGCCGACAAAGAATCCGAAATGAAAAAGTTCAAACAAGGTCAAACCGATATCATGGTTGCAACTACGGTTATTGAAGTTGGGGTGAATGTTCCCAATGCTTCTGTGATGGTGATTGAAAATGCTGAGAGATTTGGGCTGGCTCAATTGCATCAATTGAGAGGGCGGGTTGGACGAGGTGCAGAACAGAGTTTTTGTATTTTGGTATCTGGTGCGAAGTTATCTGAAAACGGACGCAAAAGAATTGGCACTATGGTTAAAACCAACGATGGATTTGAAATTGCAAAAGTTGATCTGGAACTCAGGGGGCCTGGAGAATTGGATGGCACTAAACAAAGTGGCGTATTGGATTTAAAATTGGCCGATATTCGATCTGATGAAAGTATTTTAATTGCAGCAAGGAATGAAGCCATTTTATGGTTGGAATCCGACGAATTACTCATGAAACCAGAAAGTCTGCCCATTAGATCGGAACTTGGCAAAACCCCAAATCGCACAATTTGGAGTAAAATTAGCTAGAAATAGAAATTAGACCCATATTTTATTGTAATTTTACCCCTCAAATGGACTTGTTTTCAGAAATTGGCAAATTCACACTTTTCATGAAGTATGTGCTTCGTAAACCAGAAAAATCAACCGTTTTTTGGAAAACGACCTTCAGAGAAATGTATTTAATTGGAATTGATTCACTGTTAATCGTGATGATTATTGCATTTTTTACAGGTGCAGTGACCACCATTCAAACCGCGAGTCAGCTTTTGTCGCCGAGCGACTTATTTCCCACCCAATTGATGCCAAAATTTGTCATTGGTGCTGTTGTTGGTACGAGTTCTCTCCTAGAATTAGCACCAACTGTCACATGTTTGGTACTGGCAGGAAAAATTGGCGCCAACATAGCCTCTGAAATCGGCAACATGAAAGTCTCCGAACAAATTGATGCCTATGAAGTAATGGGTATTAATTCTGCGAATTTTGTGACTCTACCGAAGATTGTGGCAGGAATTATTATGATTCCGTGCCTCATCATTATTGCAAATTTTCTTTTATTATTTGGGGGATTTTTGGCGTGCAAGCTTACCACTACCCTAACCCCTTCAGATTTGGTTCAAGGCGCTCGATATGTGTTTAAACCCCTTTATTTAAAGGTAATGCTCACCAAATCTGTCATTTTTGCATTTATTATCACAAGTTTAAGTGCCTTTCAAGGGTATTACACCATTGGAGGTGCACTCGAAGTTGGAGAAGCTGGGACAAAAGCTGTGACAAAAATTTGCATCTTTATCCTAATTTTTGATCTTGTAATTGCTCAACTATTTTTAAAATCTTAATTTCATGATTGTAGTTGAAAATTTAAACAAATGGTTTGGCGACAAACAAGTACTCGACAACATCAATGCAGAATTCAAACCCGGTGTTGCCAATTTGGTTATTGGTGCTTCTGGCGGCGGTAAAAGTGTGTTAATTAAATGTATGGTTGGACTGCTTACACCTGACAGTGGTAAAATCCTCTACGGAAATCAAGATTTTGTGGGATTGGAATACCATCAAAAACAAAACCTTAGGCAGGAAATTGGAATGCTTTTTCAAAATACTGCACTCTTTGATTCACTTACGGTTCAAGAGAATATTGAATTCCCACTGAGGATGTTTTCTGACCTCACTCCAAAGGAAAGAATTGACAGGGTTAACTTTTGCTTGGATAAAGTGCATTTAAACAATGCAAATAACAAATTTCCTGCTGAGATTAGCGGCGGAATGAAAAAACGTGTCGGAATTGCTCGTGCAATTGCACTGGAAATTAATTACCTGTTCTGCGATGAACCTAATTCTGGTTTAGATCCCTTAACAAGCCGCGTAATCGATAAACTTCTTTTGGATATTACCAAAGAATTTAACATTACAACTGTAATCAACAGTCACGACATGAAAACTGTTCTTGATATTGGAGAACATATTATTTTTATGTATAAGGGACAAAAATGGTGGGAAGGGAGCAATTCTGATATTGCAGTTGCCAGAGAAGAAAATCAGGAATTAGATGCGTTTTTCAAAGCTAGTTTTTAACTGACTTCCGAACGCGTTTCAGCTCTAAACGATTTGAAGCATCGTTGCGAAGATTCTGAACATGTGGGTGATGTAAACGCAAACTTTTATCGTAATATAAAATAAGAATTGGAGCTTCTTCATCAATCAATTGATCTGCCATATTGGCTTCAGAAAGTCTTTGTTTATGATTGTCATATGTTCCAAACGCTATTTTTTCAAATAGCTGATCGAATTTGGCTGAATGAAAATGGGTGTAATTAGGACCATTGGGACTAAAATATTTCGAATAAAAGCATGATAAATAATTTTCAGCATCGGGATAATCTGCAATCCAAGAGCCCCGGAACATTCCTAATTTCCCTTGGTTTCTGAGTTGTCGGAGCATTCCACCTGTTTGTAAATCAATGTCAACATTCAATCCAATTTGTTTCCAACTTTGTTGTAAAAAAACTGCCATATCCAAATAATCTGAAGTAACTGTTAATTTCATGGGAGCATATTGATTCTTATTTTTCAATATTTTTGATTTTAAAAGGTATGATTTAGCAACATTTAAATCATATTTGATGGATTTTTTTGAATTCGCGGATCCATCAAATAATGCAGGAGGAACAAAGCCACCAATTCCTTCCGAACCCAATCCATTTCTCAGGTATTTAACGAGTGATTTTCGATCAATTGACCATTGCATGGCCTTTCTCAGGTTAAAATCTGTGAAAGGGTTCTTTTTTCCATTGAGACTATCACCTAAGTAAAACCCAATGTATTCTGTATTCAGGAAGGGCGTGATTAACGCATTAATTTTTTGATTGTATTTTGGATTTAACGTCCCATTTTTATTCAAAAGATCGTCTTTGAAAGACCCGTCGATACCATTGAAAAAATCATATTTTTTTGCCACAAATTGCATAAATGCTGTTTGTTTATTTTTAACAAAATCTACATTTATTGCATGCAGATATGGTAGCCTAAAATCACCGTCAAACTCATGATATTGAGGATTTTTTAACATCACAAGCCTTACATCTTCTTCCCAACGTTTTAAAAAAAACGGTCCGGTACCAATAGGATTTCGACCTAATTTACCAGATTCAAAGTTCCGAGTGAAAGCGGGTACAACCCAAGCGTAATTTGTAGCTAATATAGATAAAAATGCTGGGAAAGGTGACTTTAATGAGATCAACACTGTTGAGTCATTGGGAGCTTTGAATGGAGCAGAATCGAGTAATATTGATGTTTTTAAATTTTTGTAATCAAAATTCTGTGGCATTTGCACTTTGTCTGAAAAAATCCAAGCCCCTGGCGACGCAGTTTCAGGGTTCAAAATCCTGTAAAAACTATAGACCACGTCAAAAGCGTTGAGCTTATGATATTGAATTTCCGGTGGTCCCCATTTCTGAGTGTTTGTTTGTGCGAACAGCGCGTTTGTTTTAATTACAAACTTATACACATTTCCATTTTCAGAAATTTCCCAGCTTTTCGCAAGGGCAGGAACCGGATTTTGCAGTGAATCTAGGCCCACAAGTCCCTCATAAATCTGAGAAGCAATCCATATTTCAGATTGTGATTTAATGTATGCCGGATCAAGAGTATTCACCGATACATCCTCATTGTATTGAAATACATAGGGATTATAAATATTATCCACATTTTTACAACATACAAACTCAAAAATCGTGAATAAAAGTAGTGGTACTAAAATAGCAATGTAAGACCAAGAAGAGATAAATTTGCTCTTCATACGATATTTATGAATCAGATAACTTACTACGGACACTCTTGTTTTCAAATTGATTACAATGGCAAAAGTATGCTATTTGATCCATTCATCCGCGGAAATGAGTTGGCCAAAGACGTTGATCTGTCCTCAATCAATCCACATTTTATCCTCTTATCTCACGCACACTCCGACCACACAGCCGATGCCCTCGAAATTGCGCAACAAAGCAATGCTACATGTGTAGGTGTATTTGAGGTTTGCAGTTATTTGAAAACGAAGGGGGCTCCAAGAATTCATCCTATGAATATTGGCGGTAAAAAAGTATTTGATGAAATCACCATCAAAATGACCCCAGCGATTCATTCGAGCAGTTTTGATGATGGAACGTATGGTGGAATAGCGGGTGGCTTCACCATTGAAACCAATGATTTTTACGGATATTACGCTGGCGATACTGCATTTTTTAGCGACATGGCATTGATTTCCAAACACCGTCAAATCGATTTTGCCGTTTTACCGATCGGTGGAAATTTCACTATGGATGCAGAGGATGCATTGGCTTGTGCTCAACTTTTAAATGTAAAAAAGGTCATTGGTGTTCATTACGACACCTTTGGATATATCGTAATCGATCAAAATGAAGCTTTGTCAAAATTCCAAGAAGTTGGAATTGAATTAATCTTAATGCCAATTGGCAGCACTATCACAATCTAAATTTATATGGGAAAAATAATCGCAATAGCAAACCAAAAAGGTGGCGTAGGAAAAACAACCACAGCTATCAATTTAGCAGCAAGTTTGGCTGTTCTTGAATTTAAAACTTTATTGGTTGACGCTGATCCTCAGGCCAATGCATCTTCCGGAGTTGGATTAAATCCGAAAAATGTAAAATTCGGACTTTACGAGTGTTTGGTACAAGATATCAAACCTACTGATGTGATTATTTCTACTGAAACTCCATATTTGGATTTGATGCCGTCGAACATCGATCTCGTTGGTGCAGAAATTGAATTATTAGAAATGCCAAATAGAGAGAGAATGATGGATGGCGTTCTGAAATCAGTAAAAAATCAATACGACTTTATTATCATAGACTGCTCACCTTCCCTAGGTTTAATTACCACCAATGCTCTTGTTGCTGCAGATAGTGTAGTTATTCCTGTTCAATGTGAATATTTTGCTTTGGAGGGACTTGGGAAGTTATTGAATACAATCAAAATCATACAAAACCATTTGAACAAACAGCTAGAAATTGAGGGAATTTTACTCACAATGTACGATAGCCGTTTGAGATTATGTAACCAGGTTGTTGAAGACGTGAAAACACACTTTCAAGATATTGTTTTCGATAGTATCATTCAAAGAAATACAAAGCTTGGAGAGGCACCTAGCTTTGGTATGCCGGTGATTTATCATGATGCAGATAGTAAAGGATCAATCAACTATTTAAATTTAGCCAAAGAAATTTTGGTTAAAAACGGACTTATTAAACCAACTGAAGAAAGCGTATTGGCATGACACAAGTTATAAAAAGAAAAACAGGATTAGGAAGAGGCCTAAGTGCACTTTTAGAAAACGCAGATCAAGATAATTCTGCTATTGAAAGCAACGCACTCGGCTCGGTTGCAATGATTTCTTTGGCTGATATTGAAGCAAATCCGTTTCAGCCGCGTACGGAGTTCGATGCTATTGCACTTGAAGAATTAAAACAATCTATTGAAGTTCATGGTGTGATTCAACCCATCACTGTGAGAAAAATGGGTTATGATAAATATCAATTAATCTCAGGAGAAAGAAGAACCAGAGCCTCAATACTTGCAGGGTTGACTCAAATTCCGGCATTTGTGAGAACCGCCAATGATCAAGATATGCTAGAAATGGCATTGATTGAAAATATCCAAAGAAGCGATTTAAATGCAATTGATGTAGCCATGAGTTACAAACGATTGATTGAAGAGTGTAGTCTCAATCAAGATGCCCTAGGTGAGAGAGTTGGAAAAGATCGTACCACAGTAAACAATTACCTGAGATTGTTAAAATTACCTGAGGAAATTCAATTGGGCATCAAACAAAGTAAATTGAGTATGGGTCATGCAAGAGCCATGATCAATATGGATAATGTTGATGACCAATTGGAAATGTATAGTCAAATTGTAGAACAAAATTTGAGTGTACGAGATGTTGAAGGATTGGTAAAAGCGAAAAAAACGAATACTGCACCATCTTTTGCCATCAATGGTACAGATTGGGACCCTGAAATTGATAGAATTACTGAAGCATTTTACAAAAAATTAAATGCTGCTGTTCACTTGAAATCCGGTAGCAAAGAAAAAGGTAAAATTATCATTTCATATAAAAATAAGGAAGACCTTGAACGAATTTTAAATCTTATTAAAGATTAATGAGATTCACAAAGTGCATATTTTTCATTGTTGTTGTATTTTCCTATGCAATAAATATCAAAGCTAACCATTGGGTTTCTTTTTTGGATTCTGCAAAAAAGGACTCTTTGGTTGCTTCGAATCATTCCCCTAAAAAAGCAACTATTTTGGCATTAGCAATACCTGGTGCGGGACAATTTTACAACAGAAAATATTGGAAAGTGCCCATTGTATATGCTGGATTAGGATATTCAATTTATTCATTGATACAAAACCAGAATTCACTCAATGAAATGAATGACACATTTCGCAACATGTATGCAAGAGGACTAACACCTTCAAAGATTCTTACAAATCAACGAGATGGATATAGAATAAACAGAGACGTCTCAATAATAGCTGTGAGTTTAATCTATGTCTTACAAGTGATAGATGCCACTGTTGATGCGCATTTTTATAAATTCGACATTAATCAAAGTTTATCAGCTAGATTTAATCCAAATCCGACTACTTTTTTAAGTTTCACATACAAAATTAAATGAATAGAATTGACCAACTCAATGATTTTTTGAAAGATACGCCGAATGATCCATTCCTTCATTATGCTCTCGCTCAAGAATATTACAAATTGAATTTAAAAGACGACGCATTATCAAAATACACAGAGCTCACAGAGAAGTTTCCGAAATACGTTGGAACTTATTATCATTTTGGAAAGCTCCATTTAGAACTCAAAAATAAAGACCAAGCAATGGTTATTTTTGAACAAGGAATCGAAATTGCAAAAGAACTAAAAGACCAACACAGCTTGGCAGAATTACAAAGTGCAAAATTAGAACTTTTATACGACGACGACGATTGATATGCCAATCAGAATGAAATAAAAAAAGGTGCGAAACATTTCGCACCTTTTTTATGAAACTATAAATTGATTTAAATCAATCTCTACTTTGAAGTTTGGCTAACAATCTCAAAATTTCAAGGTATAACCATATTAATGTGGCCAACAAACCAACACTCGCAAACCATTCCATGTACTTTGGAGCACCTTGCTCGGCTTGTTGTTCGATGAATGTAAAATCAAGAATTAAATTAAAAGCCGCAATTCCTGCAACAACTGCTGAAATACCTATTGATAGCATTGAGTTACCTGCATAAAAATTCGACAATGAGTGAGCCCCGAAAAGGTTCATCACCATCATAATCAAATAAAATACACCAACACCCATTGTTGCAAATACAATAATTTTCGTAAACATTGGTGTTGCTCTCAACAAACCACTTCTATATGCCAACAACATGATAGCAAAAATAAGCAGGGTAATACCCACTGCTTGAATCACTATTCCTGGGTACATCAATTCAAAAAACATCGAAATTGAACCCAATAATACACCTTCTGCAGCGGCATAAATTGGAGCCAAGTATGGTGACCATGATTTTTTGAACATCATGATTAAAATCGAAACGAACCCAATAATCAGCCCTCCAATCATGTATCCTTGAACACCATTGTTAATTGCATAACTCATTCTGTCAATCGCTTCCATTGAAGCAACCCCTGAAAACTTGTTCCAAACCCATAAAGCAGGCACAAGCAAAGTAGCAAACAATAAAATTGATTTGTTAATGGTCCCTTGTAAGGTCATTGATCCTTCATAAGACGTGCTTCTTGCACTGTCAAATACTTTTTCGGAAAATAATGGACTAGACATATATATCTGTTTTAAATATTATTTCAATAATACACTAATTTATCGTAACAAATGTAAAGTTCCGTTGAATTGGTATATTTTATCTTTGTAATTTTTAAATTCTACATGATACACATATACCCCATCAGGTGCAATTTTTGAAGCGTAAGTTCCATCCCACCCTTGACTAACATTGTTAGTTTCGAAAACTTTTTCACCCCAACGATTAAAAATTGTGAGTTTATAATCCTTGCCACCGGAACATTCTGGCTTAAATACTTCATTTCTACCATTCGCATCTGGTGTAAATGCGTTAGGAATGAAAATAATTGGATCGTAATAAAGAATAATATCATTGCTCCATGAAACCCTATCTCCATTTAATTCATATGCTTTGATCCTATATCGCTGACCATAATGGTCCATCCCATTGCTAAAACTGTCTGTTTCTGGTTGAGAATAAGTATTGTATAAAACATAACCAGACTTATCTTCTAATTGTCGATACAATTCATATTTCGATACGCCGTTGTTCCATCCTAAATATGGAGAGAATGTAAACGCCATGCTAAGGGGTCCAGTTTTTTCGCCAGTTAACAGCACACTCGTATTGATATTAGAGTATACAGAATCTCCACATTCATTTAATGTTACAAATCTATAGTCATATGCGAATTCATCCGCCAATACACCATTGTCGTTGTACAATGTATCAGAATATACTGCAGTGCCAATGTCCCAAAATTCATCGAAGCCATATTTCCTTCTCTGTACAATTAAATTTCGCTGATTTCTCGGTGCTTGAATCAATTGATATTGTATCACTGTTTGAGCATCCTTCAAAGGTGGCGGAGAAACTGTTACCCATTTACTGATAATCTTTGGATTGTCATAAAAAATAAGTTTAGAAATAGTGTCACCCAGGCAACCTTTATCTGAAACTTCTACAACTGAGACCTTTTTGATAGGTGCCATTGAATCCCAATCAATAATTCCCATTCCTGTTGAACCAGGATTGGTAGAAAACTTACCTCCTGTTAACTGCCAAGAGTATTTCGAAGTCAAAACCCCAGTAATGCTGTAAACATATCCATTCAAATTAGGGAAACACACAACGCTGTCACCCAACATTGGGGTAAACAATGGTTTTGGATTGATAGTTAAAGTGGTCGAATACCAGGGTCCAATACATCCCCATTTTGAAATTTGTCTCGCTTTAAAATTAAAAGTTCCGAATATATCAATGTCTAATTGAATAGTTTTTTGCACCTGTCCGCCACCTATATCCTTCGATAATTTTTTGAAATTTATTCCTGAGGTAATAAACTCAATTGAATCACCATTGTCAATAATCCAATTGAATAAATTTACCCATTGTTTATTTTGACAGATTTCCGGTTGAACAGCGAGTGGGAATAAATTGGTAGATGGAATGGGATGTTTGACTACATTTATCTTATGAACAGGGCTTAAACAAGGGAGGTTTGATATGGAGTCATATGCTCTCGATTGTACGCCAATCCATCCAAGGCCTGTTGCACCCCAATTTGCAACAACATCTGGAATTGTATTCATCGAGGTGATTGAACCACCGAAAATTGTCCATGTGTAGTCTTCTCCACTTACCTTTTTAACCCGATATTTCACATTATTTGTCAATTCGCAAAGACTTGAATCCCCAATTGGTTTTTGACCGATTAAGGCATGTGTTTTGCGGATTTGCAAGAATGTAGTGTCAATGCAGCCAAATCGATCTGTCATGGTCACTTGAACCGCTCCATTCCCAAGGGCTCCCCAATCTGCCAACGCTTGTGAATCATTTTTTACAACAATCTTGGAACCACCAAAAATATTCCAACTGTATTTTGCTTTCCAGCCAAGGTTGGACACAGTGTACTCAATGTTCTTGTTGTTAGGACAAACAGAAATTGGCCCATCTAATTTCGGTTTTTGATTCGGGGCTTTGACAATGTGTAATGTATCGATTGGACTTTTACAACCGGCAGCATTTTCAGCGAAAACACTTACAAACCCCTGGTTTGAAGTATTCCAAAAAACTTTTAATTTCTCGAAACTTCCCGCAACTAAACCATTATTGAATCCGCCGTTGATTCCCCAAGTATACTTCTCTCCTGTTACACCAACAATTTCATAAGTTTCTAAAGTCTCAAAACAAATTGTATCTTTACCCGAAATATTGGGTTTTGAAGGTGCTAGAGTAAGAGTCACAGGGTATTCAATTGGCACACTTGGACAACCCCATCGACTCGAAACTGCAAGTTTTACGATTCCTTGAGTCGAATTGCCCCAATTTACAGTGATGGATTTTCCTGTATTCACCCCAACAATCAATCCACCAGTGACAGACCAAGAATACCGATGCCCAGTATCGTGGTTTGTCATTGTGTAAACCACACCTTTTTGATTTTGACAGGCCGATATTGGCCCAGTGATTTTTTCGGTAGCTACAAAAGGCTTCACCTTGATCATCACATTTTCATTGATGAATTTTGAGGGACATCCATTGTCGAAGGCCTCAAATGTTACACGGAATGTATCTTTTGTAGGGATATTGCAATCGGGCTTCCAGCAAAACTTACTGGTAACTTTCTTCTTACCTGCATTTTTTGCAGGCGTTAGTGTAGCCTTCGTAAATGCATATCCGTTAGTTCCAGAAATAATATCAGAATAAGCTTGTAAGGTAATAATCTGTCCGGTATCTTTTGAATCCACTGCCGATACATCATAACAAAAAGACTCTCCCGCTTCAACTGTCCAAAATCGAGTTCCTTTTTGATATTGCATGATTGGTTTGTTGTTCGGACTACAATTGATAACCAAAATTTGTAAATCTAAACGAACAGAGGAAATTGCCACTCCTGCTCTCCATTCTGTTACTTCAATTGCAACGGCGAACCTGCCCGCAACTTTCGACAAATAAGTGGTCAATCCATTAAATGCGTCAACAGACGCAATTCCTGAATTTCCAAAAGGTTTACTTGCCGAGTACCCTGGATTGTAGTCAACATTTTGAGGATTGTACATTGTTGTGTAACATATGTCAACGGTTGGATTCGTCATCGAGGCACCTTGCCACGGTGTAACCAATTTATAAGACAATGAATCTCCATCAGGATCTATGGCTCTGTTTCTGATTGTTGTTGTATCGTTTTTACAAATAAATGGAACTGGAATATCTTGGAAATATGGAGAGCTATTTTGAATTTTTGTCGACGGAATAAACCCAAAATATGTTTGACCCTGATAGGCACTTCCACCCTGATCTTGCAGATTGTTCTGCGTATTCCTACAACATCTTTCCCATTTCAAATAATACCCCTGAGTGGTTACGGGAAGAGAGATAATTGTTTCATAAATTCCTTGTTCCAAGCAGGCATTTGCAACTTCTGGGCAATTGGTGTTGCCAACTGGGTCAACTTTTTTACGACTTAAAATTTTTACAGAATAGCTCGTATAAATCGATTTGTCTTGATTGTAAACACAGAGTGTAATTTTATCTTCGAACGGTCTCTCGTCGGTTGTTCCGTCTTTCGAACAATCGCGATATGCGTATAGATTTACGCGATATTGAGTGATTGAACCATTCGTTCCTAACCATCGGTAAGTCAAAAATCCGCCCACCAAATGCGATGCATTCGCGTAATTTGCCGCAAAAACAAGAAAAATAATGGCTATTTTTTGTACGATCGACTTCAACGTGTTCAATTTCTCTACTAATATAGACAAAAAATATGCCTAAAAAGTTACTGATAGTGACTATTTTTATGAAAAAAACTATTTTCGCGGTATGATGTACAAATCCGATTGCCTTCACTTTTTGGGACATGTTCCTTGCAAACCCCATAAAAAACAAGGCTTTCACTGTGAAAATTGCCCAGAATACACCCAAATTGAAAAGCGAATTTTAATTATCAAACTTGGTGCCATGGGTGATGTTATTCGAACAACTCCCCTGATTACGCGATACAAAAAACTTTTTCCATCTGCCAAATTTACATGGATCACTTTGTTTCCTGACATTTTGCCAAAAAATGAAATTCATGAAATCTACAAACTGAGCATTGAGGCAGTTTTATATGTTCAAAATACGGATTGGGACATTGCCATCAACCTCGACAAAGAAAAAGAAGCTAGTGGGTTGTTAAAAATGGTGTCTGCGAAAGAAAAATATGGCTACATTTTGAGGGACGGAGCTTCTCAACCTGTCAACGAACTTGCAAATCATAAATTCCAGACTGGACTATTCGATGATGTGAGCCAAGCCAATACCAAAAATTATTGTACAGAAATTTTCGAATTGTGTGGCATGGAATATCATGGAGAACCCTACTTGCTTGACAACCATGCCGACAAAGGATTTACGTGGAATTTAGATCACAGCAAAAAAATAATCGGTTTGAACACTGGGTGCGGTGATCGATGGACAACCAGACTCTGGAGTATTGAAAAATGGGTTGAGCTGATTCAACTGATTCAAAATGCTGGATACCATCCGTTATTATTAGGCGGGGCCCAAGAACACGATAGAAACCTCGAAATTCAACAAAAAAGTGGTGCTGAATATCTTGGTCATTTTCCGTTGAATAAGTTTATTCATCTTATAGACCAATGTGATTTGGTAGTGACGCAAGTAACTATGGGAATGCATTTAACTCTGGGTTTAGGCAAGAAAATTGTGCTCATGAACAATATTTTCAATCCGCACGAATTTGATTTATTCAACAAGGGTGAAATTGTTCAACCGCCAAAACCTTGTCAATGCTTTTATTTGGGTCAGTGCAAAACAGGAATTTCGTGCATGGAAGACATTGATCATCAAACGGTTTTCGATTCTATTGAACGAGTTTTGGCAAAATAACCCTTGTTTCAGTAGACTGATTTCAATAAATATTTGGAAAAATCACAACATTTATTTATTTTTGCACCCTCTTTGGCGAGGTAGCTCAGGTGGTTAGAGCGCAGGATTCATAACCCTGAGGTCGGGGGTTCAATTCCCCCCTTCGCTACTCCAAAGTAAAAGCCACTATTTTTAGTGGCTTTTTTATTTTGTGCCAGTTTTGGTGTGCATGTTTGGGTTCATTTCTTGGTTATTGTTATTGGAATAATCAGACAACCCAACCCCATTTCGTTAGACTGAAATTGACCCCATCGGTAAAAACAAATCAATGATGAATAATAAGGGGTAACATTGGGGTATTATTGGTTGTTAGTGGTTCCGACGAAGAGGTGTCAGTTAGCCGTGAAGAATATGTTTTGTCGTCCGCTTTTTTATAAAAAGTCCCCATAACGGTTTGCGGCTTTGCGTTCGGGCGGGATTCGGAGAACTAAACTGTCAACTTGCATTAAAATTGAATAGAAGCACAAAGCTCCAATTTTGCACGTCAACCCGCCTGACGCAAAACCCGTGTTAGGTGCTGACAATTCTGTCAGTCGTATGGTGCAAACGCTGTTATTTTCCATTTGTCGTCAATCTTTTTAATTACTAAATATTGGTCTGATGAATAAATTAGGTCTGTTGTCTTTACATAGCCTTGAACTTTTTTGTCAATGGTATGAATTTTTGTAAAGTCTGCTTTCATAAACTCAGGGTCCATTTCCACTA
>JACCEA012449155.1_pt1 | contig 102267 bp, 101 predicted proteins | sample 7449851 | NCBI WGS metagenome assembly JACCEA01 (sample SAMN15323453, study PRJNA562643) | freshwater metagenome | isolation source: river surface water | place: USA:Blue River Watershed | collected 2017-08-18
AGAACATAATTAAGACCAATTATTTGTTTGTTAATATTAAAAAAAATTAAAATATCTTTTTCACTATTAGAAATTTCCTTTACATTTCCATAACCCAAAATTTTGATCTCATTCATTTCTTAAATTTCCATTTCATGTCTATTTCTTAAAGTAGTAGCTTTTATAACTCTTTCAGGTTTAACTGTTAATAAATTATTAATATTTATATTTGAACCTTCAATTTTATCTAAATCAACATCCCCTAAAATAATTGATGTTTTTAATTGATTTTTTAAAAGAATTAATTGACTATTATTTAAATCATTGATAATTTTATTTAGTTTTTTTATGTTTTCTTGATTGGGTTTATTACTTAATTGAACAATTGAATTACAAATGCTATCAATAAAATTATCATTTGCAAAACCTATATTTTCAATAAGTTTTTGATTATTTTCTTCAATAACTGGATTTACATACATTTTTTCTAAATTCTTAATTAAATTATCATTTATATATCCTTGAAATTTATTTAATTGTCTTTTATATGTATTTTCATAATTATCTCTATTTTTAAAATATTCAGGATCTTGATTTCCAGCTAATATTTCTGCTTTGCATTCATATAAACAATCATAAATATCAGCAATTTTACAAACAAATTTAGCTGTTTTACTATTTGTTAATTTAAGAATATCCATTATTGTTTTTTCTGTATTTTTTTGAAATTTATCTAACATTGGATAATCTTGTTTAACAGGGCTTGGCATATCATTTAGAATTACCTCTGGATAATCATGATATAATGAATATCTAAAAATATTTAATTCCATGCTTTTATCAAAGTTATTTTCTGATTTATTAATTTGTAAAAAGATATCAACTAATGCAGTTACTCTTGCTGAGTGTTCTAATAAAGTAAAATCATTTAAAGATAGCCTTTTCGCCCATCTTTCAACAGTAATTTGTTTTTGGGTATTTTCAATAATTAAATTATAATTATAAACACTTTGTTCGTTTTTAATTAATTTATTTGAAATATCAATTACTTTATTTGAAAGTTCAATATTTCCATAATTATTTGCATTAAATAATCTATCTTGAGTTCCATTTAATGCCTCTAAAATACTTTCTGTATTATTTCCTAGTGAATTTTCTAATTTTGCTTCAAAATAAGAATTTAAAATATCTCCAATTTCTGCTAAATATTGAACTTTACCATCTTTTGATAAATTTAAAGTACTTAAAATTTGATTTAAAACTTTATTATAATATTTTGCATATTCTGGATATTCAATTTTAGTTTTTTTAGATAAATCATTTAAAATGGTTTTAGCTAAATCTTCATACATTCCATTTCTCATTGATTCTAAATGTGTATATTGAGAAATAAAATTTGGAGATTCATTGTTTACAGCACTCACCAAACAATCAATTATAACAGGAACTTTTGCTGCTCTATGTAATAAGTTATGTTTTTTAATAGTTTGAACTCCAGACCAAGATTTTATTTGTTTTTGACTTTGAAAATGTTCAATTAAATCCTTATAATTATCTACATCAAATTTTAACATAAAATACCCTTTTAAAATGTTTTATTTTTGTAAGTAATTATTATACCACATTTTTTAATTAAATATAAATTATTTTTTAAATTTTGTCAAAAAGATATATTTAATTATTTCTAATTTTTAAATAAAACCCCCAATTAATATTTTAATTGAGGGTTTTTGATTAAAATTTAATCCCAATCCAAAGCACCGCCTGTTTGATATTCTGTTACTCTGGTTTCAAAAAAGTTTTTTTCTTTTTTAAGGTCAATCATTTCACTCATCCAAGGGAATGGATTATTAGTTTGAGCTGGAAATAATTCAGGTAAACCAATTTGAGTAGTTCTTCTATTACAAATAAATTTTAAATATTCTTTAAACATACCAGCATTTAACCCTAATACCCCTCTAGGCATTGTATCTTCTGCATAAGCATATTCAAGTTCAACTCCTTTATGGAAAAGTTCAATTAATTCATTTTTAAACTCTTCTGTCCAAAGTTCTGGATTTTCCAGTTTGATAGAGTTTATTAAATCAATTCCAAAATTACAATGCATAGATTCATCTCGTAAAATATACTGATATTGTTCTGCAGCACCAACCATTTTATTTTGGCGACCTAAAGCTAAAATTTGGACAAAACCAACATAAAAGAAAAGACCCTCCATAATACAAGCAAATACAATAAGAGATTTTAATAATTTTTGATCATTTTCTAATGTGCCAGTTTTAAAAGTTGGATCTGTTAAAGTATCAATAAATGGAATTAAAAATTCATCTTTTTCTTTAATTGATGGAATTTCATGATAAGCGTTGAAAATTTCACTTTCATTCATGCCTAAACTTTCAACAATATATTGATAACTGTGGCTATGGATTGCTTCTTCAAAAGCTTGCCTTAATAAAAATTGTCTACATTCTGGTGCCGTAATCTGTCTATAAGTTCCCAAAACAATATTATTAGCGGCTAAACTATCCGCAGTTGTAAAAAAGCCTAGATTTCTTTCAACAATTAATCTTTCATCCGGAGTTAAACCATTAGGGCTTTTCCATAATTCAATATCTCTCTGCATATTAATTTCTTGTGGCATCCAATGATTAGCGCAACTAGCTAAATATTTTTCCCAAGCCCATTTATACTTAAATGGCACTAGTTGATTTACATCTGTTTGTCCATTGATAATTCTTTTATCAACAGCATTAACTCTATTTTCATTCATAAAAATTCCTTTATTAAAAATTTTTACCTATAAATTTATTATAGGTAAAAATAATAGTGTGTTTATATTACTGACAAGCTTCACATTCTGGATTATCTATAGAACAGAATTTTGCATCTGTTGCTGGTAAATTTTCAGTATTAGCAAATTGCCCTTTTGTTGAAGCACTTCCATCATGATTTACTGCATTTAATTCACCACCAGAACCAGTTGATTTTTCTGCTGATGTTGCTCCTAATGTTCTTAAATAATATGTGGTTTTTAATCCTTTTATCCATGCTAATTTATAAATTTGATCCAATTTTTTACCACTTGGTTTAGAAACATAAATATTTAAAGACTGTGCTTGATCTATCCATTTTTGACGACGACTTGCAGCCTCTATTAACCACTCTGGTTCAATTTCAAAAGAGGTTGCATATAAATCTTTTAATTCTTTTGGAATTCTATTTATTTGATTTAAACTACCATCAAAATATTTTAAATCTGCTAACATCACATCATCCCATAAATTATGTTTTTTCAAGGAATCAATAAGATATTCATTAACAACTGTAAACTCTCCTGAAAGATTAGATTTCACATAAATATTTTGATAAGTTGGTTCAATTGAGGCAGTTACACCAATAATATTCGAAATAGTTGCTGTTGGTGCAATTGCAATACAATTTGAATTTCTCATTCCATCTTTTTTAATTTTTTCTTTTAAAAAAGTCCAATTTAAAGAAGTTTCATTATTAACATCTAAATATCCATTTCTTTCTTTTTTTAATAAATCAATAGATTCATGAGGTAAAATTCCTTGATCCCACAAACTACCTTTATAAGTAGAATATATACCCTTTTCTTTGGCTAAATCACTTGATGCTAAATATGCATTATATGCAACTAACTCCATAGATTTATCTGCAAATTCAACAGCTTTTTCTGACGCATAAGGAATATTTAAAATGTGTAAGCAATCTTGAAACCCCATGATTCCTAAACCAACTGGACGATGTTTCAAATTTGAATTTTCAGCTTTTTTAACTGGATAAAAATTAATATCAACAACATTATCTAACATTCTCATTGCAGTTTTTATTGTTTTTTCTAATTTTTTCTCATCTAAAATTCCATCTTTTATATGGTTAACTAAATTAACAGAACCTAAATTACAAACAGCAATTTCATCTTTATTTGTATTTAAGGTAATTTCAGTACATAAATTTGAACTATGAACCACTCCAACATGTTTTTGTGGTGATCTAATATTACAAGGATCTTTGAAAGTAATCCAAGGATGACCAGTTTCAAAAAGCATAGTTAAAATTTTTCTCCACAACTGTAAAGCTGGTAGTTTTTTATAAAGCTTAATTTTACCTTCATCTGCTAATTTTTCATAATTAACATAAGCTGTTTCAAAATCTTTACCATATTTATCATGTAAATCAGTAACTTCACTAGGAGAGAACAAAGTCCATTCACCTTGCTCATGTACTCGTTTCATAAATAAATCAGGAATCCAATTTGCAGAGTTCATATCATGACATCTTCTTCTATCATCTCCTGTATTTTTACGAAGCTCCAAAAATTCTTCTATATCATAATGCCATGTTTCTAAATATGCACAAACAGCTCCTTTTCTTTTACCACCATTGTGAACAAGACCATCAACAATCATATAGTTGGGTTCTCCATCAACTTTTAAGTCATAAACAGTAGAATGAGGTTCAATATTTTCAACTTTAATAATTCTAGAATATAACAATCCATTATAAATAAACCAATTATATTTAGTAACAGGTTTACAGCCTAATAAACTAGCTAATTCTTTTGTAGCAGGGATTCTTAAATCATAAGATTTTGATAAATTATTAAATTGAAATTGCTCCCCATTACTTCTAGTAGCAGAATGATTATAAAATCTTTCTCTATATTGACCTGATGAAGGGATACCACAACGAAGAAGTTGGTATCTCAAACCATCAATTAGTTCTTCAGAAGTATTTGAAAAAGAAATTTGATTTCCTCTAATAATATTTCCATCAGTTTCAATTAATCCTCTAATTAAACATAATGTTTTTTCAATCTGAATGTGTGTTAAGTTTTGTGAAATTCTTTTTTGATCATTTTCATTATATAAATCACTTCTTGAAAATGGAATTGTTTGTTTGCCTGCATGAGAAAAACGACCATCTTTAGGATTGTGAATAACTCCTTCTCCCATAGAACCTTTTATTTGAACACTTACACCACGTTTAATTTCATGAAACTTAATCCCTTTATTTGATAAATATTCTCTAACAAATTTTAAATATCCTTTTGTGTTTTCATTTCCAGTAATTCCAAACTCCAGACCATTTTTAGTTATATGACCATCTCCAAGCATAATTCCATAAAATCTCATATCATCATTTGTAAAGTTTGTTGGAATTACCTCATTTGGAATAACTTGAGATACAAAATCTCCTTTTTTTAGTTTTCCAGCTTCAACCCATTCTGGATTGATTTTATTGTTTTCTAATTTCTTTAAAATACGACAAATATTTTCACCTAGAGAAACACCCTGAATAACATAAAATGGATGTCCATTTGTTACTTCTGTTGAAAAAATAGAATATTTAGGTTTAATTTTTATCATTTCATCTTTAATATCATATTTTAAAATTTCTCTAATTTCTCTATATTCACCACTTTGATTTAAAACTAAATCATTATTATTAATATCTCTAAATTGTTTTACTCCATTATTGGTATATAGTTTTGTATGAGGTGCAAAACATTGATTTACTGCAACAGCAGTATCATTAACTACTTTTAGAAAAGGAATAACTCCTTGTGACTTACCATTAGTACCTTTAATATGAGAACCCATTGCCCGAATTGGTGTCCAATCATTCCCAAGTCCACCAGCAAATTTAGATAATAGTGCATTGTCTTTTATTCCATCATAAATACCAATTAAATCATCAGAAATGGTGCTTAAATAACAACTAGATAATTGTGAATGTAGTGTACCTGAATTAAATAAAGTTGGTGTTGATGACATAAAATCAAAAGTAGATAAAATATTATAAAATTCTATTGCTTTATCATCTTTATTTTTTTCAAGTAATGCTAATCCCATAGCAACCCGCATAAAGAAAACTTGCGCTAATTCAATTCTTCTTCCATTAATATGCAAAAAATATCTATCATATAAAGTTTGAATTCCCAAATATTTAAATTGTAAATCTCTTTTAGATACTAATGCATTAGCTAATTTTTCTAGATTAAAACTTGCTAATGCTGGATTTAATAATCCATTATCAATAGCTAAATTAATATATTTTGGAAAGTATTCTTTGTATGCATTTTGCATTTCTTTTGAACTAACTTCTTTACCAAATACTTCTTTTGCAATTGTGTTTAATAAGAGTCTTGCAGTTACAAAATTATAATTTGGTTCTGATTCAATCATTTGTCTTGAAGCTAAAATAATTGATTTTTCTAATTCTTTTTCACTAACTCCATCATAAATATTTTTTAATGCTGATGCTAGAATTTGTTTATGTGAAACATTTTCTAAATGACTACATGCAGATTTAATTATCATAGTTAATTTTTTTGTATTAAGTAATGTTTTATTTCCATTTTCATCAATTACATTTGCATTTGCTAAATCTGATAACTTAGCAAATTCTTTATCCCATTTTTCTCTAAATAAAACAAATCCTTTAGCAACCTTACTTTCACCATTTCGCATTAAAATTAATTCTACTGTATCTTGAATATTTAAAATATTAATCGAACAACCAGTTAAATAATTAGCTTTTAATTCAAAAAGAACTAACATTGTTAATTGATGAATTTGATCTCGAACTGAATCTCTAGATAATATCGATGACCCATAAGTTGAAATATATGCTTTTGATATTGCATTTGATATTTTATTGGCTTCAAATTTAACCACATCCCCATTTCTACGTATTACTGGATAATTAGCAAAATCTTTTTCAATTTCACTATAATCCATTGATAAATATTTATTTGTATTAATAATATTCTCCTTTTTAAATATAATTACTAAATTTAAAATTAAGTATTAATTTTATCATAATGAACTTTTATATAAAAAATATTTTTATGATTTTAAGACTAAATTTAAAATTTTATGTTCCACTTGTATTAACTTCTTGTTTATTTTGAGTTTCTAGTTGATGATATTTTTGATTTTTTTTAAGTTTTTATTTAATAAAAATTTTTAACATTAAAAACAGCAATTTTTCTTGTTAATATTAACATATCTGTTATAATTATGTCAAATATATTTATAAAAAATACTAAAAAATAACTCCCTATTCCCCTCTATAAGGAATAGGGGTTTTCCTTATAGGAAGATCTAAATAAAATATAATAACATATTCTAAAAATATTTGTCAAATATTTTTAATTATATTTTTCTTGATATATATTTAATTAATGGTTATAATTATTTTTTATCTATTTTGGAGATTTCGATGCTCTATAATTTGAGTAAAAATAAGAGATGGTTAATTTTAGAAGCTATTTCTCTATTTATTTGTTTTCTAATAATTATCTATCTTTTACCACCAAAAGATTATTTTAGCAATTATAATAATTTTCTTCATTTGTTAATTCCTAGTGATCCTTCTTTTAAAGTAGAACAAATGTATTTATGGAGGGATGTTATTTTTTATACTATTTTATTTGTATTTATTCCTTTTAATATATTAATTTATATTAATGAACTTAAATATAAGCCAAATAACTATATAATTTTATTTATAATGATTTTATTCTTTATTTTCTCATCTTTTATGATAAAAACGGAATTAAATTTAGAAAAAATTTTATTTGAAAAAACAATTTCTAGTAATATTAAAGGTAGATGCCTTTTTAATAGTGGGTGTAATAAAATTCCTTCTAGATTTATAGTCTTTAATGACAATGAAAGTATAATTTATTCTCTAAACTCTATTGCAATGCAAATTAAAACATTAGAGCCTCCATTTAATTATAAATTAAAAAATTATGTAAAAACAGAAAATTTAAATAATTCATCAACTTTATATGATTTTGAAATAAATTCACCAATAACTAAAAATATCTATAATACATTTAAAAATCCATCAAATATTATTTTAAAAATTAATTCAACAGATAAAATTAATCTCAGTATTACTAAAAAAAATGACTTTTGTGAATTATCTTTTAATAGTATTAAAAAAAATGGTCAAGAAATTAAATTTATTGATATTTTAGTAAAACTTGAAAAAGAAAATAATATGAATAATTTATTAAATACAATCCAGTATAAAGAAGTTAATTTAGGATTATTAACCCAGCCAATTTCTTGTTCTGCTTATGGGCTTTAGATTTTCTTGATAAAATGTGAAAATTCTGGTATAATATTGTATAAAACACTAAAATATTTAAGAGGAAAATATAATGAGTACAAAAATATATAATGCTTTTATTTTTAATAATATTTTTGATTTTGAAACTTTGCAATTAAAAATAAAAGAATTTCAAGAAAATTTATTACCAGAAATCCAAAATTATTTTATATTAGATAAATTAAATAAAATGATAAATTATTATGATACAATATTAACAGAAGTAGAATACATACCTGTTAATATTGGTGATAATTGTTATGATTTATTATTAAATAATTTAAAAGAAGCCATCATTAACAATCAAATTAAACAAATGAGAGATTTTTATAATTTTGATTTTGAAATTATGTTTTATATTAAAAAATATAATGAAAAAGTTTATTGTAAAATATTTACAGAAAATAATGCTGTATTAATAAAATTAATAGACTTTTTTAATTTAATTGATTATCATTATCAAAATTCAACAGATGCACCAGAAAATTTTACAAAAGAAGAATGGGAAGAAAGAGAAACAATCTGGAAAGATAAGTTATTAGATGGTAATAATTCTTTTATGGATGCTAATTTTATTAAAATAAGACTTTTGGATTTTAAAGCTAATTTATCAATTTTTCCAACTCAATATTGTTTTTATATTTATGTTAAAGAAAACATAAATAAACTTTCTTCTATATTTAATATAGAAGAAAGAGCTATTAATTTTAGTAATAAATACATTTGGGAATATATAATTAAAGAAAAACACTTAAAACCATCTCAATATATGAAATTAAAAAATATAAAAAAAGAAAATAATTTATTTTATAATAAATATAGAGAGTTAAATAATTTTATAAAAGAGCAATTTATATTGATTGCTCCAAAAATCTCACCAGAGAATTTTGATTATTTTAAGTTAAATTTAAATGTTTGGTCAAAAGATGATTTAAATAAATTAATTTATAATAAAGTTAAAGAAATTGATTTTGATAATGTTTTTGAATTTTATACAAAAGAAAATTCTTTTAAAAATATAATAAGTTAATAATATTTTTAAGGAGAATATTTTGAAATATCATGTAGCAAATATATCAAAAGAAATGATAGAAGAAATGAGCAAAGAATTAAATAATATAAATAATGTTATTTTAATTTCTATTAATGATATCGGTAGTTCAACAAAAATAGAAAACACTAATTTTTTTAAAAATATTTATACATTCTATTTTGAAGATATTGAAGATGAATATGTTTATTCTATTTATAATAAAGAAGATACAATACCAATTTGGGCAAAAGGAATTTCAGACCATCAAGCAAAAAAAATAGCAAAAATATTATTGTTATCAAAAAATAAACATAATATTTTAGTTCATTGTCATGCAGGAGTATCAAGAAGTGGAGCAATAACTGAAATAGCTGTAGATTTAGGTTTTAAGTTATACAACTTTTCTAATTTAAGAACAATAAATCAAACTGTATATAAAAAAATAAAAAACCAATTATCATTAAAATATAAAATATCTATATATATTAAAAAAATTATAGAATTTTTCCTAAAAAATAATAAATAAAAATTCCAAATAAACTAGTTATTTGGAATTTTGGTTTTATGTTTTTTCTGATTTAAAATTTATAATTAAAAACCTATAATTAGAAACCTATTTTTATTTTTTCTTCTTCAGATATTCCAATTTCAGTTAAAAGTGGTTTTATAGCTTCGAATTCAAAACCAGTGAAATTATTTTCAATTTTTAAAAAAATATATTCTTTATAAATATTTTTTATAATTTTTTCAATTTGTCTTAATCCAGATTCATTAGCTTTTTCAATAATATATTTTAAAATATCATCATTTAAATAAAAATCATCATTTTCATTAAAATCAAATTCATTAAATATTTTACTATACATAATATTTTTTATTATATATAATTTCTCTTCTACTGAGTATGATGGCACTTTAATTAAAGTTAATCTGCTCATTAAATATTCAGGAAATACATTTTGATTAAATCCTGCACCATTCAAATTAATATCATTTGAAGTCATAAAGAATGATATTCCTGATAAATCATATTCTTTGTGATTATTATTATCAATAAATTTTTTATTTAAATTTTCATCTAATAACAAAGATAAAGCTGATGGAAAATTAACTTGTTGGCTTTTTGAATGTTTATCAATCTCATCTAAAATAATAATAGCATTTTTAGGGCAGCCATTTTGTTCCATAAATTCTGCAATGGCTCCAATTTTTGACCCTCTCCATGATTTTTCTTGACCTATTAAAGTCCATTCTTCTTTACCATTACATGAAAAATATAAAAAAGGAATTTTTAATGTTTCGGCAATTATTTTTAAAAAATAACTTTTTCCTGTCCCAGGTTCACCTATTAATAATGTTGGTGAAATTTTAAAACCATTTTTATTATATTTTGCAATTTTTATATTTTTAAATAAGGTTTTTTTTACATTCTCCATGCCATAAATTTTATTATTAATATTTTCTATTTCAAAATTTTCTGTCCAATTTATATTGTCTTTTTTTTCAGTTAGTTCATCTTGTTTATAATTTCCTAAATTAGATAAAGAATAAGAAAAGTCTTTCTGAATTTTTTTTATATATTCTTTTGAATAATATTTATAATTTAAAAAATATTTATTAAAAGTATTTTTAACCAATAAATAACAATTGATAAATTCTTCTTTTGAATTTGTTAAATTATTAATATCTAAATTAAAGTAAAATAAATGATGTTGAAAAAATTTTTCATTCATTAATAAAGTTAAATCATCTCTAAGAATACATTTTGAAGTATTACTATAAGGTATCAAATCATTAATATTTTCATCATGATTTAACATAACCTTATTAAAAATTAAAAATTTTTCATAAAGAAAATATCCAATTTGTAAATTTTCAGCAAATTCTTTTATATCTCCATTATATAATGCTGTTTGTTTAGATGTATTTGTATTTTTTTCTAAAATATGAGTACTTGCATAATCTAATATTTTAGCAAAAAATATTAGATTTGGATGAAAATTTTTATCTAATAAGTTTTTTTTAATACTATTAAATGTTGAAAAAAAACAATTAATAAAACTTTTACTACCTGTAAAATTATAATTTGTGATTGCTTGAAAAACTTCTAGTTCATTATCTTGAATATATTTGACTAAAAGTTCATCTACATTAATAGACCTATATTGAACTTCAGAAAATAATGGCTCAAAATTTTTAAAAAAAGTAATTAATTTATTTATTAAAATATTATAATTTGTATCAGATAAATAATTTTTTAATGAATATTTTTTAATTAAAAAATATATTTGATCTCTAAAAATAAAATTCATTTCATCATAAAAATTTGTTTTATTTTCTAAAAAACCATAATCAGTTAAATAATCATTTACTTTTTTTATAACATTTTTTACATTGTCCTCTATAGTATAATTATATCTTAATAAATATTGATCTTTTAATTCAATAAATTTAATAAAAAAATCATTTATATTAAATTTATCTGTCTTTAATAAATTTAATCCCCTTTCTTTAAGATCATTATCTTTAGAAAACAGTTCATTTATGCTTTCTTTTAAGAATAATAATGAAATTTTATTTTTTTCATTTAATGTCAATTCATATAAATTTTTTAAAACAGAATTTAAAGATTTTACTAAATCATCAATTTCTGATGTAAAAATCTTATTTTCAGTATTTAAATTAGTATGAATTATATTTAAGATAGTATTTAAACTTTCTTTTTCATTTTTTCCATTAAAATAATTTAAGTAAGATAATTCAAGCTCTTCATTTAAAGTTTCTAATCTATTTTTAAATGTTATCAATGGTAAGTTTGATTTATTTTCTCCATTGTTCGAAATCATTGATTTTTTTATTAGATCATTTGTTTTTAAGTATATTGGTTTTAATAAGTTACTAACATTAAAATTTTCTTTCACTTTTTTTCCTTTTTTACATATTTTGGTTGACTGGTTAAATGATATGAATCACAATAATCACAATAATAATATCTTATCTCATTCTTTTTATTTAATCTTGAGCCAAAAATTATTTTCTTTGTAATCAATAAAGATGCTAATTCTTTTGGAAATGGTTTTTTATTGCATTCTGTTAAATAAATATTTCTTCCAATTATTTTTAATTGGGTTAATTTTTCTCTAATTTGATTATTTATATCTTTTATATTTAAAAAATAAAAACTTTCTATTAAATTATAAACTTTATTATCTAACTTTAAATTATCTTTTTGATAATTTTGATTAATTTTTTCAATCATTTTATTTTTTATTAAAAAATTTTTAAAAACATTTTCAATAACTCTTTCAGACATAGTTGGATATCCATTATGAAGTATATATTTTTTTGAAAATAAATTATATGAATTTTCTTCTTTTAAAGTTAAATCAATTAAAAAGCAAATTCTAATCATTTTATTAAGACTGATTTTATTTGATATTAAATGTTTTTTTACAAATAGAGATAAAGTTTGAATATTTTTTGTCATCATTTTAACCTTTTTAAAACAAATTATAACATTAAATTTTTAATTAAATCTTCTATATCTAATTTATTTTTGTTGTTTGTTGATTCATATTCAAAATCATTATAAAAAATAATTTTATCCATTGTTGGTTTTATCTTATTATTATTTATAAAAATTTTTGTGTTTTTTATTTTACTATTAAAAGTTTCATTATTCATTTCAGAATAAAAATTATAAAATAAAAAAATAAATAAAATATAACAAATAAAGATAATTTTTTTAATTTTTTGCTACCTCAGTAATAAAATTTTTAAAATTTGGGTTTTTAGCTACCATTATATTTATTAAATTTCTATCTACAATATTTCTTTTTTTTGATTCGATAATTATTTTACTATTAAAATAATTATTAATATCAATTTTTATTAACCCAATCCTAAACTCTTCTGTTAAACGATAACATTCATTCATTAAATCAATATCAAATAAATTTATATTTTCAACAACCAAATATCCATAGTTAGCCCAAGAGGAATTAGAAACTGCTTGAAAATAACATTTTCTTAAATTACTAAAATTTATTTCTAATTTTAATTCAAAAGAATATAAATCAATTGTGTTTAAATTTAATTTATTACTTAAATTTAAAACATCAATAGAATGATCTGAATAATTACTATATCCAACCATATCTGGATGTAACCATTGCAAGTTTACATCTTTTATGCTTTTTTCATGATAAATAGTAAAAGATTTAATTTTTTTTAAATTTAAAAATTTTTCTAAATGAATATGTAAATCACGTTCATGAGTAATTAAAATTAAATCTTTTTGTAAATTTTTATTTGAAATGTTAATATTTTTATTTATTTCAATAATTAATGGCGATTTACTAATAATATTTAATGAATTTTGATTTTCTTTAATATATATTTTAAATATTCTTTTTATTTTTATTTCTATTTTATCAGAAAAATTATAATTATTTTCAATTAAATATTCCTTTACATAAGAAATTAAATCTCTTTCATTTATAGTTGAATTATTATTGCAAAAATCAATAACAATATTATTTATGATTGTTGTGAGATACATTTATTTTTTTCCAACAAATATCCCTGATAAACAGCTTCTTCAACAATAGAAGATATTGGTTTTTTAGATTTTTGAGAAATTTTATATATTAAATAAGATAAAATTGGAGATAATCTACATTTGCTATACAAATAATCTTTTCTTTTTTTGGAAATTAAAATATTAAGAGTGATTGCTTTTAAATTTTTTTTATGTTTTTTTAACATATTATATCCCTTTTAAATAATGAGTTTTTATAATATTTTTTCTATTAAAATACATTTATGCATTAGTTGCATTTCTTTATTTGTTTTTTTATTATATTTTGTATAAATGAAAAATTGATTTAAATAATAATTTTTTAGTTCATTAAATGTATAACCAGCAACATAAAATTCTTGTGTTATACTGTCATCATAATGTAGTTTTATTTTTATATTATTTATGATACTTACCTTCAAATATTTAATATATATATTTTAACATATATTAAATATAAAGTCAAATGTTTTTTAATAAAAATATCAGCCTATAAAGACTGATATTTTTATTTTTTAAAAATTTAAATAGAAGATTCTATTTGTATCTGAAAATCTATTGGTGTAGTCATTTTTAAAGATTTTCCATTTTTATTATAAATACTAGGAGTTCCACTAATATTCAAATCTTGTTCTAATTTTTTCAAATTAACAAGAGTATTTTCAGCTTCTGGACAATTATTTAAAGGAGGTAAAATTTTATTTCTTAAAACATCCATATCAGAAGGTTTTATATTTAACCATTTATTTAATGTTTCACTTGGATTTTTAGAGCATAAAATTCTTAAACTATCACTTTCTGCATTTGGATGGATGCCTGTTAATGGTGTTAAAAAATTATAAACTGTTACATTATTTAAATTTTCAACAAAAACATTATTAAAAATATGACAATAAGGACAATCTGGATCTGAAAACACATAGATTATATTTTTCCCATTACCTTTAACTTCTTTTATAGCTAAATTTAAAGGTAATTTTTTCACATCAATAACATTTTTTTCATCAATATATTTTTGGGTTATATCTGTATTATTAATAGTTGAAATTATATGACCAGAAAAAAGAAAATCACCATTTTGACTTAAATAAATAATGTCTCCCCTAACATAAACTTGATAAAATTTTAAATCAGGCAAATATTTTATATCTAATGTATCAGGTAAACCATATTTTTTTATAAAAAAATCTTTCGCATCTTGAATGTTTTTAACTTTTATTGTATTATCTGTTTTTTTTGTTATATTTGTTTTATTATTTACATATTCACTTTGCGAAGTCTTATTTATTGAATTATCACAAGCAGTTAAAATACCTAGTGAAATAATTGTAATAATCATTTTTTTTATATTTGTTTTTAACATTTTTTTTCCTTTAAAATTATAATTGATTAATATTCTAGAATAAAAAACTACTTTTGTCAAGAAAATTACATAGATTACAGAAAACCATTGCCCTTTAGGATATTATCCTAGTTTAGAAGTAGATCAAATAATTCATAAAATCTCCTAAAAATAGTTTTATATTGTATCATACTTTTTTCAAAATATTTATGAAATTTAAACATTTTGAAAATAAATGCAAATAAACTTGACAATATATTAATTTTATGCTATATAATTAACATATATAATTTTATAAGGGGCTATAATTGATAAATCATATTTCAAATTTAACATCAATAATTTTTATTTTTATTATATTTACTATAAATTTAGGAATTGGGTTAAGAGCAGTTTGGATATATGAAGATATCTCTTATATTAAACCACCTTTAATTAATGGAGTTTTTTTTCTTATAATTGTAAAATGTTTAATTTAAAACCCACTAAAAAGTGGGTTTTTATAATTAAGAATTTAAATCTGTTTTTAATTTTTTAGCAACAGAAAACTTAATTCCTGTTTTTTCTGGAATTTGAAGTGCTTCACCAGTTTTTGGATTTCTACCATTTCTAGCTTGTCTAATACTTTGTTTAAAAGTACCAAGATTAGCAATAGCAACTTTTTCACCACCCAAAACAGTTTCTCTAATAATTTCTACCATTTCATGAGTAACTTCACTAATTTGTTTTTTAGACATTTCTGGAAATTTTTCATGTAATTTATCTCTAAGTTCATTAGTATTCATATTTTAATTTTCCTTTTTAAAGTTAATTTTGTAACTATTTTTAATAGTATAAACAGATATTATTATATTTTTTTTTAAAAGTCAAGTTTTTTTATAAAAAAAATTATTTTATTTCTAAAATATCATTTATATAAAATGAAACCCTAATTTCTTCATCAATATTTTTAAAACTAAAATTAACATTTAATACAACAAAAGCATTGGTTATTAGTTCTTCTTGATGAATTTTATATGAAGTTAAAGCACTATCAGAAAAATATAATTTTATTTTATGTGAATAATCATAAATAACAAGAAAAGCTCCTGTTCCCATTTTATGTTCTTTAATAATTCCACATATTTTAAAGTTCCTTGATTGTGATTTTAAATCAATTAATTCATCTTCTGATTTATTTTTAAAATCAACAGGACTTAAATATTCATTGTAAATTTTATATTTATTATATTTTTTAAATAAATTATCAGTTAAATGAAAGCCAATGATATCAAATTCTTTTTCTAATTGATAATTGATATTCCACTTTTCATCACTTAAACTTAAAGCAAAATTACTTAATTCATAATTTTCAAATAATGATGCAGTGTTTTTTGTTTTTTGTAATTTTCTCTTTTGTTTTATTATAGAATCAATGTTTTCAAAAATAGATTTTCTTGATACATTTAATGAATCAAAACAACCTGAACAAACTAAGGCTAATAATATTTTTTTATCAATAAATTCAAAACATCGATCTAAAAAATCATTAATATCTTTATAAAATCCATTCTTTGTTCTTTCTTCAACAATTTGTTTTGCACTTTGTTCTGTAATTCCTTTTAAAGCACCAAAACTATAAATAATTGTTGTATCATTAACTGGTTGAAATTTATAATCACTTTTATTTATATCTGGATTTACTATTTCTAAATTATTATCTTTTGCATCATTTATTAGTATTTCTAAATGTTCTAAATTATTCATATCAGATGACATAGTTGCACTCATAAAATAAGCTAGATAATGTCTTTTCAAAAAGGCAGTATGATAAGTAATAACAGCATAAGCAGCAGAGTGAGATTTATTAAATCCATATTCTGCAAAACTTTCCATTAAATCAAATAAATGATTTGCCATTTCATTAGAATATCCATTTTTTTCAGCACCTTCTAAAAAAATACTTCTTTGTTGTGCCATTTCTTCTGGTTTCTTTTTTCCCATGCAATTATGAACTAATATATCATTTGCATAGAAATTATGATTTGTTTCAATTTCTAAATCAAAAACTTCTTCAATTTTAAATTCTTCTATTGATACAATTTCATCCCAAAATATATCTGAATTTGATAATTTGATTAATTCATTATCATTTAATAGACTAGCTATTTTTTTAAATTTATTTAAATTTATTTTTCTTTTGCCATTAGGGGTTTTTAAATTTAAACCAGATATCAAATTAGTTAATCCTAATTCTTTCCAAGATTTTCTGCTTCTATATTTACTTTCTAAAATATATTTTAAAATTTCATTAGGAATACAATGTTTTGAGAATGTTTCAATTTTTTTATTCAATAACATTAAACAAGTATTTGAATATTTTTGATTTTTTTTACTTAAAAAACAATAAAAGTTTTTATAAAATTTAAAAAAATCAATTTTTCCTGTAATTTGACTTCTATAAAAAGGTTTATTATTATATTTTAATATTCTTTCTTCTTTTTTAGCAACAATACTAAATCTTAGCAACAAAGAATTTAATTGCTCTATCAATTTTTTTGATTTAGAATTATAATCACAATGCCCTATTGATTTATCAAAAGAACCATCTGTATTCCATAATGTTCCAATAAATAATTTTAAAAATTCATCATTTAATTTAAATACTTCTGTGGGGATAATTTTATCCGCAGATTTTTTATCTAATAAATATTCTTTAATCCATTTTTTACCTTCTCCATTTAAATGAATATAAGTTATATTTTTTAAATTTTGTTTTTTTTGAATTGCAATTGAAAAACAATTTCCAAATATTTTTTTATATGAATTAATGAAATCATCTATTAATTCTTCATCTGAATTACAAAAATAACAATTTGTGCCAGAAATACAACCATCTCCTAAAATATATGCAATTAACTTTATTTTTTCTGCTGATAAAGAATGGCTAATATTATTTTCAATTTTATTATATTTAGAGGTTGCAATAAAACTTCCTGGTTTTAAATTTTTCAATTGTTTCCAACCGTCAATAGTATAAAACAAATGGTCTTTTGTTACTTTAATTTCTTTTCCTAATTTTGTTTTTACTTTATATGTTAATTTTTGTCCATTATAATAAATATTAGTAATTCTATCTGTTTCATTTTTTTTATTATTTTCATTTAATGAGGTGATGTTTTTATGAATATAATTGTTTTTATCTTCATAAATTTCTTTTACTGTTTTTACTTCACCATTTTCTAAAATTATATTACTATCTCCCGAAATACAACGTCTAAGTAAATCAGCACCACCCAATGAGTATCCAGCAATAATTTGAGATATTTTCATTACCTGTTCTTGATAAACAATAATTCCATATGTAGGTTTTAAACAATCTTCTAATGCTGGAACAAAATAATTTGAAACTTGATATTTATCTGAAAAATTTATAGTATTTTGAGGATCTGGTTTACCATTTTTTTCCCATCTTTTTCTCTTAATGAAATCATCAACCATTCCAGAACCCAATGGACCAGGTCTATATAAAGCTAACATTGCAATAATATCTTCAAAACAATCTGGCTGCATTTTTACTAAATATGATTTCATTCCTGATGATTCCACTTGGAAAATTCCAGTAGTATTACCATCTTGTAATATTTTAAAAGTTTCAACATCATTAAATTTTTGAGTATCTAATTTTACTTCAATATTTTTTTGATTTTTTATCATTTGTAATGTATCATGAATAATAGTTAAGTTCTTTAACCCTAAAAAGTCAAATTTAACTAATCCTACATCCTCAACATCAACTTTATCTAATTGAGAAGTTTGATTTCCTTCTGTTTGATATAAAGGACAATAGTCAGAAATTTTACTAGGTGCTATAACTACTCCTGCGGCATGTTTTCCAATGCTTCTAGCTAATCCCTCTAATTTTAAGGCATTATCCCAAATATCCTTAACTTCCTCATCTTTGTCAGCTAATGCTTGAAGATCATTGTCTTCATTGTATGCGCTTTCTAAATTGTAACCAAAAGGTATTTTTTTTGTTAAGGAAGCACCTAAATTATAAGGATAATTCAATACTCTAACAACATCATTTATTACTGCTTTTGAAGCCATAGTACCAAAAGTAGCTATCTGTGAAACACATTCTTTTCCATATTTATTAGTAACATAATCTATAACCAATCCTCTTTTTTCTTGACAAAAATCAATATCAAAATCTGGCATTGAAACACGTTCTGGATTTAAAAATCTTTCAAATAATAGATCATAAGGTATTGGATTCAAATCAGTAATTCTCAAAGAATATGCAACTAATGAGCCAGCACCAGATCCCCTCCCTGCCCCAACAGGAATATCATTTTCTTTAGCCCAATTAATAAAATCAGCAACAATTAAAAAATAACCTGGAAATTTCATTTGAATAATAGTTTCTAATTCATAATTTAATCTATCAAAATAAATCTTCTCATTTTGTTTATAATCATTTTCATTTGAAAAAATTTCTTTAAGTCTTGATTTTAAACCCTCAATTGCTATTTTTTTAAAATAAGATTCAATAGTTTCATTTTTTGGTATAGGAAATTCAGGTAAATCAGCTACTCCTAATCTTAATTCTACATTACAATTATCTTTAATATAATTTAAATTAGTTGTAATTTCTTCTTGTATTTCATTAAATCTTAAAGAAAATTCATTAGAATCAAGAAAATACATATCATATGTATATTCTTGATTTAATGATTCAATATTATTTTTATCTAATTTGATTTTTTCAATATTACATTTTTTGATTTGATGAGGGATATAATCTTGTGTTTCATTAAAATATATTGGATGAGTAGCAACTACTTTTATATTTAAATCATTTGCTAATTGATACATTTTTTTATTTAAAATATTAATATGATATTTTCTTGTTTGAACTTTTTGAAGTTCAATAAAATAATCATTTTCATAAATACTCTTCCAAAGTAATAATCTTTCTTTAAGAGCTAGTTCTTTATCTTGTTGAATAATATTTACATATTCAGAATAAATACCACCAGATAAAATAAATACATCATGGATTTTATTTTTTTTAGACAGAATAAAATCATCTGGTATTTTTATTTCACCTAAAAATAAATCCTTATATTTTGTATAAGCATTTGTAATTAATTCAAAGATATTAACTAAACCTTTATTATTTTTAGCTAACATTAAAATTTTATAATCACCAAATTCATTATTGTTTAATAATAATTCTACCCCTAAAATAGGTTTAATTTTATTTTTTAAACAATTTTTATAAAATTTAACAAATCCAAACATATTCATTAAATCTGTCAGAGCTATACAATCATATCCTTTTTCTTTCGCTATTTTTGGAATATTTTCAGCGGCAATAATTCCATCAATAATAGATAGATCACTATGACTTCTTAACTGTATTTTCATAAATTTTTTCCCTTTAATCTCTTTATTTTTTAATTATATCATAAATAAAAAATTTAGTCAAATAAATAAAATAATAATTTTTTAAAAATTATTATTATAGTATTGACTTTTTATTAAAAGTGTGTTATTATTAATTGGATTTTTTAAAAGGATAAAATTATGGAATTAAACAAAGAACAAAAAGAAGCTATAGAAAAAACAGAGGGTAAAATATCTGTTGTTGCTGGTCCTGGTTCTGGAAAAACTAGGGTTTTGATTGAAAGAGTTTTAAATTTAATAAAAATGGGGAAGCCTCAATCAAAAATATTACTTATAACTTTTACAAATAAAGTTAGAGAAGAGATTATTGAAAGACTTTTTAATGAAATAGGAGAAAATGATGTAAAAATACACACATTTCATTCATTTGCTTCAGAAATTATTAAAAAATACTTTAAAGAAATTAATGTTAATAAAAATTTAAAAATTTTAGATGAAGATGATTTAAAATTATTAATTTTAGAAAGTCAATATGCATTAATTTCTGAAAATGAAATTTTTAAAAATGAGGCAATAGATATTGATGAATTTATTAAAAGTGGATTATATAAAAATAAATTATCTTTAAAATCTGTTTTTACAAAAAAGTTAGTTGATAAATTTAATTTATTGAAATCTGAAAATAATTATTCAACATATGATGATTTAATTGAAAGTTTATTTTTAATTTTAAAAAAAGTAAAATTAAGAAATCAAATTGTTAAAACAATTGAATATTTAATGATTGATGAGTGTCAAGATTTAAATGAGGAGCAGTATGTTATTGTTGAATTATTAGAAAAAAGTGGCTTGAAAAATATTTTTATGGTTGGAGATTTAGATCAATCTATTTATGCTTGGCGGGGAGCAAGACCTAATTTATTTTTAAATTTTTATAATAATTCTTACCAAATAAAATTAAAAAATAATTATAGAAGTCATAAAGATATTATTGAAATAGCAAAAAAATTAATTTCATTTAATGATGATAGAATACATATTGATTATGCTGCTAAAGCAGAACATAAAGAAGGTTCAGTTCAAATTTTAGATCATGTAAATAATGATATGCAATCAAAATATATATCTGAAGAAATTTTAAATATCTTTAAAAAAGGTGAAAAGCCAAATGATATTGCCATCTTATTTAGAATGAATTATCAAGCTAAAACAATAGTTAATGAATTAATTATCAATAAAATATACTATAAAATTTATAATGAAAAAGAATTTTATGCAAAAAAAGAAATTAAAGATGTGATTTCACTTTTAAAAATTTTAAATGATGATAGTGATCTTATTTCTTGGAGGAGAACAATAGATAATTTGATAAAACTATCTTTGGATGATAATCTTTATATTTATAGATTAAAAGAAAAAAATTTTAAAGATAAAATAGAATTACTATTTTTAAATAAAGAAGAAGATGAAGCACAAATATTTAAAAAATTTTTAAATATAATTAATGATTTACAAAAAAATCAATCTTTAAATTATTTAGAAAAAACATTATTATTATTAAAAGAGTTAAAATATAAAAAATTAGTTTTTCACAATAATAATGAAATAATTGATAATGTAGATCTATTTTTAGCAGAAGTAAAAAGCTCAATTATGAGAAAAATAAGTTTAGATGAATTTTTATTAAATTTAGGACTTGGAAATAATGATAAAGATGATGAAAAATGTATAAAATTAATGTCAATTCATTCTGCAAAAGGATTAGAATTTAATCAAGTTTTTATTTTAAATGTAAACCAAGGTATAATTCCTCACAAACATTCAATTGAAACAAGTGATATTTCAGAAGAAAGAAGGTTAATGTATGTTGGAATAACAAGGGCTAAAAAACATTTATATTTAAATTATACAACAGATAAAGAGAAGAGTATTTTTCTTGATGAAATATAAATAAAAGGTTTTAAAACCTTTTATTTATTATAAAAAAATCACCTTAATGGTGATTTTTTGTTTATGCTTTTGGTTGAATTACATTATCAGGATAATGTTCTACAAAGACTGAACCAGCAACTTTTTGTTCATCTTCTTTTTCCCATTTTTTTGATTCATTATTATAATGGTTTTTAACTAATGTGAACTCAAATTCATTAGTAAATGAAATTTGAGTTTTATCACCAGTTCCTTTGATAAGTTTTACTGGCACCCAACATTCATAACCTTTAAATTCACCACCAACAAATTTAATTAATTGAGATTTTTCTGTTTTTTTTCCTAATTCAATGTTTTTTAAAGTTAGGTTATTCCATTGTTTTTCCATAGATTGAGATCCTTTTTAAAGTTAATATTTAAGTTGACTTTTTTTATTGTTTTAGCAATAACTGTTAGTCAAACAGTATAAAAAATTTTCTAAGAGAAACTTTTTTATTTTTATATAAGGAGTATATCACATAATTATATCTTTGTCAAGAAAATAATATTAAATTTTTAAATATTTTATTTACCTAGTTTAAAACTTCTTTGATTTTTATTATTATTATTTTCTAAATTCATTATTTTAAATAATAATTTACCAATAAATCCAAGAATTAATACACCAACTATCATTAAAATAGTAATTTTAAATGAAAATAATAAAGAAATAGATAAAATTAAAATAATAATATATTTCTTTTTCTTTAAATATTCAATTAATGAAAGATTATTTGAATTATAGTAAATTAAACCATTTTCTAAAATAATATTTTTTAATATTTGCCAAGTTTTTTTCATGAAAATACTCCTAAAATAAAGTAATGTATTATATAATAAATACATTACTTTGTCAAATTAATTTAAAAAACAAAATTAATAAAATTAAATTAAAAAACAAAATTAATAAAATTAAATTAAATTGAATGTTCAAATTCTATTTTTTTATTTAATTTTGTTTCTGTAATTTTTTCTTTAAATATTTCCTCATTATCAATTATCTCTATATTTTCATATTTAGGATGAATTATTTTAGATTTTTTATAATTAGAGATCATTTCTTCAAGTGTTAATTTAGCTTGGTTTAACACAATGCTACCAGCTTCATTACTACTTAAACTTGATTGATTAGAAATTTTGCCATCAATCATAGAAATAGAAGAGTTATAATTACTTGAATAACCTTGATTTCCATTTTGTGTTACATGAAGAATAATATGAGATTTTCCTATTTGAAGTTTATTTTTATTTATAAAATTCATTACTCCTTCTGATTGGAGTAACATTGAAAAATATGTTGATAATTGTAATTTATATAAATTTAGATTTGTTGCATCAATATTTAATCCACTAATATTTAATTTTTGAAAAGTATTTTTTTCATGTAAAACTTTATTTGTTTTCCAGTCTCCAATACAAACTTCATTTGATTTGACATTATATAGTAAAATGTCAAATGTTCCAGCCAAACATTTTGACACATCAATTAATCTAAATTCTGTAGTTATTGGATACCATCCATTGTTTTTTAATTTTTCAACCATTGATTTTATATTGTAAGATGATTCTTTTATTAATTTTATTGCTTCTTTTGATACTTCCAGAGCATCCTTTTTTAAAACTTCTTCATTTTGATAAGTATAATTTGGATGTTTTTTTAATTTATTTGCTATATCTTCATTTTTAATTAATTTTAAATAAAATTTTAAATCATTATTTTTATCTTTTCTATTTTCATTAAATTCATCTTCAAGAATAAGATGCATTAATGTCCCCTTTTCAGTGGCAATTAAATTTGTTTTTGCCCAAGAAGATAAAAGAGCCTCTCTAGTTTCTAATTGAGCTTTTGAACCTAATCTATCTAAATAATTTTCTGGAAATACCTCTAATTGCTCTAATGAGTTATACACATCAAAAAATCTTTTTAAATCATCACTATTAAAATTATTAAACAAATAATCATTTATCTTTAATTTAGATTCTTCTACTGTTAAAGATTTTATGTCATTTCTATCTTCAATTGAAATACCAAAAATATCTTTAAATAATTTATAATTACTAAAAACCCCTTCTTTATCATACAATGATTTTTCAGTATCTAACATATTTTTATATTTTAATTTATCATTATCCTTTTTATGAATTTCTTTAATTATGCTAGATAATTTATTTGTTATATTAAAAATATTATTAATTTTGTTTGTTTGAACTAAATTATTAAGAATATTTTTAAATAAAACTCTTGGAACAATTAAATTATTATCAAATTTTGGTTCTAATGTGTGAAGTACATTAGATAAGGCATTTAATTTTAATAGCCATTTTCCATTGTCATCTTGTTTTAAATATTTTATATTTTTTAAGTTATTAATTTCATCTGTTGTAAATTTACTAAAAATTTTATTTTCATTGCAAAAAAAATACTCATGAGATTCTTCTATAAAGATCAAATCTTCTTCTGGAAATTCTTGTTTTAAAACACTTATAAAACCATCTCTAATTTTTTGTAATTTTTTTTCTTCAATTTTATTTAAGCTCATAAAATAATTCCTTTTAATTTTTTTATAATACAATATTATAACATAAAATTAAGATAATAAAAAATAAAAAAGAGCCATTAAAGACTCTTTTTTATTTTTTTGGGGAGAAATTACATTCCATAAGAAATTGTAAAGTTTCCTGGTGTAGTACCAGCAGCTCCAGCTAAATCAGAAGCAGAAAATCCTTTTGCAGTAGTTCCACTACAAGTAGGTGCATCATCAGAACCTACAGTTCCAGATGAATAAACACATGCTCCATTAACTGAAATACCTAACACACCATCTGTTCCCATTTGATTAATAGTTTTCACAATAACAGCAGGAGGAACTTTATCTTCTTTAATTGTAAAGTTAGTATTTTGTCCACCAACAGTAACCGTTACAGCCCCATTATATTTATTGTTAACAGTACCAGCTGTACAATTTGAAACCATATTAGATGTAAAAATTCCTAATTGACAAACTTTTGTATTATCAACATCTTGGAATTGATTTGCATCTTGTGCAAAAGCACTTTTTACACCACTAGAAACAGCTTGCAAATCACTTGCCATTGTTTTTGCATTTGTAGTATCAGCATTTTTTGAATAAAGTGCAAAAGCACCAGCCAAGGCAACACCAATAATAACAAATACAATCAAAATCTCAATTAATGAATAACCTTGATTTTTTTTGATATTTTTATTTAAATAATTTTTTTTCATAAATAGTATATTCCTTTTAAAAGTTAAAATGTAAAATAAAATAATAATATTTATTATTTTGTTAAATATTATTCCATATTTTAAAAAAAGTCAATAAAAACATAAAAAAAATAAAATAAAAACCTAAAAATAGGTTTTTTATTTTATTTTGTTGTTAAAAGTCTATTTTACATTAGTTGCTTGTTCTGCAGCAGCTCCCATATCTTGTGATATTGAATATATACCTGTAAACAAGAAAGCAATTGTTAAAGCAACAATAAAGGTTGCTATTTGTTTTAATGCATTTGATTGTGTATTTATTTTTCTTAATCCTTCTTCTGTCATATCTGTAACCATTTTATCTAATGCATCTTCTAATGCTCCATATTTTGATACAACTGAAATATCTTTTAACATTTCTTTGTCAGGAAATTGCAAATTAATTTCAACAAGAGCTGTTCCTATGTTTTTACCTTCTTTTATTTTTTCCATGATTAAATATATTCTTTGATATAAGTAAGGATTAGATAATTCTGCAATTGCCTCTAAGGCATCTAATTGTTGAAATCCAGATTTACCTAGAGCAGATAATGAATTTAAAAACCCACAACCATTAACAATTTTATAAATATTAAATGGAGGAAATCTTTCTAAAGCAACTCTATATCTTCCTTTATAATTTGGTAAAGCCCATTTTAACAATATTGTCATAAAAATAACAAAGGCTATTAAAGAAGGAAACCAAATCCAAAATCCACTAGATAATGCAATCATCCATTCAGAGGAAGTTGACAATTCTGCACCAGCAGGAATATTCATTGTTAAAGTTGGTATTAAAGATGTACTAAAATACCAAATAATACCAATTACAAAAGAAATCAAACCAGTTGGATATGCTAATGCTTTCATTAAAGCACCATTCATAGCTTTAGTTTTTATATTATAATCAACTAATGTTTTAAAACCCTCAGAAATATCTCCATCTTCAAATGAAGCAATCATTAATTTGTCAACTTCTGGAACAAAACCTGATAATGAGTTTGAAATATTACTTCCTATTGTTAATCTTTCAATTATTCTTTCATAAACTAACCCCATAGCGGTTTTTTTATTATTAACAACCTCTTGTTCATATAATTCACGAAGAATTTCATTATATCCTAATCCAACATCATCATGTGATAGCCTATAAATTTTTTCATAAAATTTTTCTCTATTTCTTGCATTAAAAACAAATTTTACATATAAATTAATTGCTTTTTCTTTTAAATCATATAGATTAAAGTTCATTTATTTTTCCTTTTAATTTGCTTTTTTTAATTTGGGGGTTTTTTGAGTTTTATTTGTTGGTTCTGGTTTATGAAAATAAGAAGGATATTTATTTTTAAAATCTTGGATATAGAACCCTTTTTCTAACATTCTTTCTAATGTAGGTAATTCATAACTATTTAGTAATTTATAAAAGAAATCAAAATGAATATCTTCATGTAGATCAAATTGACCTAACTCTCTTTCCATCTCAATAGGGTCAGCTAAACCTTGTTTTACTTTTATTAATCCATGCATTTGCATATCAATACCTTTTAAATCTTTATACCAATATTTTTTTAATTCTGCTTTTTTATCTTGTAAGATTAATTCCATGTATTTTTGATCTGTCATAATTATTTCTGCAACAACTGAACGTCCACTTAAACCATTAAAATTGCAATTAGGACACCCTTCTGGATTTCTAATTCTAACACCAGATAAATCAACATCTTTTATTGCTTCTAACATTACATTAACATCATTTATATGTTTTATTTCTTCATAATTTTTATATGCGCCAAAAGAAACTAAAAGACGTTTTAAAGTTGCTATTGCCCCCTGCCTTTTTAAAAATTCATCCATGTTATCAAGTAATGATTTACAACAGTGTGGACATAATTTTTTAGTTAAACGTTGAGCTATTAGACCACAAACAACATCAGCATCACAAGCTAGTTCTTTTTTTGCACCAATATCAATTAAACGAGGAAATATTGTTAAAGCATTATTCGCATGGACAGTAGTAAATACTTGATGTCCTGTCATAGCTGCTTGTAATGCAGCACCAGCAGAAGCAGCATCACGTACCTCCCCAATCATTATAATTTCTGGATCTAACCGCATTGCTGCTGAAATAGCCAAATTAAATTTCTCTGCCTTTTGTGCTGAATCTTTTACATTCATTACTGGCGTTTGTGTTGCATAACATTTAATTTTTTTATCAGTTATTTCTTCTTGACTTTCACTGATAATTGTTTGTTTAGCTGGTTCCCACCCAAAAATAGTATATTCTGGAGGATCTTCTACTGTAATTACATGAGATTTTCCCTCTGCTTGGGTAATAATATCTGAAATTACTACTTGTAATGTAGTAGATTTACCACTACCTGTTGGACCTGAAATAATAGTAACACCAGAAGTTTTAGCAGCTAATTTTTCTAAATCTTCAACATGAAAATCCTCATATCCTAATTGTTTTAATGTAGGGTTTTTATCTTTTGGCTTGTACAATAAACGACAAACCATATAATATCCATTTTCAGTAGGAGTAGTAGCAACCCGTGCTCCTGATAGTTGGTCTGGAAGAAATAAAGCACTTATTCTTGCACCTTGTGCTTTTTTAGGTTGAAAGTTTTTATCAGCACTATCACACATAGTTGTATAAATTGTTCTACATATTGAATTTCCTTTTTCATGAGATAAATCATGAACTCTATGTAAATCTCCTAATGATCTTACTTTTATAATACACTCATTATCTCTAACCATAATATGAACATCAGATGCATCTTTACTCACACAATAACTAAATAAATCTTTAATTTCTTTTTGAACTAATGAAGTATTTAAAATTGTTTTATCTTTTAAATCATATCTTGCTTTAATTTCAGCTGATGATTCATAAATAAGTTCTTTTAATAAATTAGATTCCTTCCACAAAGATAATAATTGGACTACATCATTATCATCTAAAAAAGCATTATTTACATAACATTTTCCATCTGTCATTAAACATAATTTATCTTTTAAATTTAATGGAAGTTGTTCTCCACCATTATCTCCATAAATATTTGTAATAATTGATACTTTTTCTGCCATTTTAGTTTTGTCCTGAAACAGAGTTTAATGTTGGTACTGCCACTTGATAATTATAAGTTTGAGTTGTAGTTTGATTTACAGGATAATTTCTAGGAAGCAATATCTTCTTTCCACCTTTTAATGGTTTTAATAAAACACCCTCTGAACTAATATTAGCCACCTTATAATTTAATAAAATAGAGCCAATTTCTACTTCAGTAGTAGCACCATTCCCAAATAAAATAGTTGCTAATTTAGTACCATTTTTAAATGCAATATAATTTTTCATTGAAGCTGTAATAATTTCTTCTGGTTTTATTGGTGTTTGAGTTGAACTACTTGTGCTAGATAATTGAGGAACATTATTTCCTGTTGGTTGATTACCATACTTTTCATTCATTAGTTTTTTTTGTGCCTCTAATAGAGCAGTTTCTCTTTTTATATCATTAATAGTTTTTTGTGAATTATCTAAACTAACAGCATTTTGAACATTGTTAGACAATTCTGGTACAGGCGTATTTATTCCAGTTGGAGGAGGAACATTATTATTTTGAACTATTGGTTGTGGTGTTCCAAGATTATTTGGAATGTTGTTGTTTGCATTATTTGCTGGATCAACATTAGGTTGACTATTCGGAGAAACTTGTGGAATAGTTTGTAATATAGGTTGTTGATTTTGATTTGTATTATTAAATACATTGTTTAATTCTTCTGCTTTTACAATGCTTGCATTTAGTAAAGTCATTGAAAAAAATAAGTAAAATGTTTTTCTTTTCATAAAATTCTCCTAATATTATTTGTTTACTATTGGTGCTGATGCTGGTATTTTAGATGGTTTATTATTTTTTACATCTATACTTATTTGCCAAGTTGGATTTGCTGTTTTTTCATCAATTTTTAAACTCAAATTTTCAATATATAATTTTGAAAATATATTATATTTATTTTGTAAATAGATTGGTGAAAAATTGGATATTATCTCCATTTTATTTATATTTCCAGTTTTATCAGTATTTAAATTAATTTTAAAATCATCTGATTCTGATAATTTAGTTATATTTATAACTTTAGCTCTTAATTCATCATTTGATAAAAATTTTAATCTTGTTTTTTCTATTCCCTTATCTTTTATTGGTATAGTAATAGATATTACAGAAGCTTTTCCGCTTCCTGACGAAAAGTTTAATGATTTACTTTCATTTGGTAATAATTTATATGATTTTATAAAATCATCACTATTAACAATATTATTAGCCGCATCACCATAGTTTATAAACTTTAACACCCCACCAGATTTTAAATCACAATTATAACTTGTTAAACCCCAACTTCCATTGTCTTTTAAGAAATAACCCGCTCTATCAAAACAATCTTTAATTAAAGAATTATAATCAAAAACTTTAATATATACAGGAGCTGGTTTTGGTGGTGGAGGTGGTGGAGCATCTTCTTTAAAATAATAATAAGAACCAACTCCTCCTCCTACAATAACAATTAATCCAGCAAATATTCGTGAAAATATTTTTATTTGTTTATTTCTTTTTTCTTTTTTCGTATAAATTTTATAAAAATTTATTTTTTCACAGATTAATTTATATTTTTTATCCCAAAACAAAACATTTGAATCAAAAGCAAATTCTTTTGTTTTTCCTAAACCAATTTTTCTAAAATTAATTTCTTGATTTAAAAAGGTATCTTCAATCAATTGAAAACATTCAACAGTTGAATGTATATCTCTTATTTTTAATTTTTGGATAATTTCCTTTAAATATAAAATTAAATTATCACTAGTTCCAATAAATTCACCTTTTCCATCTAAACAGTATATTGTTCCTTTATGGATTGTAATAGCTGCATAAAGAGTTTCATCAGGATTTTCTTTTTTATCAAATTCAAAACATACAATTGCACTATCAACTTTACTCTGAAGAAATGGATATGATTCAAGTAGAAATAAACCTAATGGAACAAATAAAGGAGGTTTTTCTTTTTTTGATATTTCTTTTACACCTGTTAAATCAAATAAATTTTGGTGTTTATTAAAGGCATAAGTAGGACGTAATTTATAAGATACTGCATACATATCACTTTTAGATAAGGTAGCAACCTTATCTAAATCAATATTGCTAGTATTCGATAAATTAGATTGATAAAATGAACCTAAAATAAAATACACATCATCTTTTTTATATGTTAAATTATTCATTTTATTAACCTTTTATGATATTTGGACTGACTAACATAATCAATCTTGTTTTGGTTTTATTTGCGGAATATCCACCACCAAGCCACCACCAATTTGATTGTCCTACACCTTGCTCCACTAATTTATCTAAACCATCATCAAATCCAGTTGTTACAAAAACAGAGCCTGAACGAACTTTAACTTTTTGCATCCAAGTTCTATTATTTACTGTTGGAAGTTGTATTGTTGCTCCACCATTAGTAGGATCACCAGAACTAAAAGTGTTCATAGCTTTTAAATTTGAAATACCAACAGTAATTTGCATTCTAATCATGTCATTACCCTCTACAACAGGTAAAATATTCATACTAAATCCAACATTCACTTGACCTGGTTGTAAAGAAGTTTGGGTTGTTCCCGCACCACCACTAGCTGAAACAGTTGTTTGAGTTGATGCTAAATAACTAATTTGTTGAACAAAATTTATTGGAACTGGTTGTGAACTCATTGTTACAGCAGCGGCTGTTGTAACTTCACTTACTTTTGTTAAAGAACTCAAAGCGTTTATAATTGCAGAAGAACCAGATAAAGCACCTTGTGCTGATGTAAATGTAAATGCTTGTGTTACAGCTGATGGACTAAAAACAGAAGCAGCAGATGTTGCAGCAGTTGAAGATCCAGAAGCTCCAGCCATTGTAATTGAACCAGGTGTTCCTTTTAGGACTAAATTCCAGTTAATTCCATAATTATCGTCTGCTGATGTATCAACACTAATAACATTTACATCAATATTTACTTGTTGATCCATTAATTTATTTTGTTCTTTAATATATCTTGATATATTAAGCATTGCACTTGGTTTATCTGTAATAGTTACAGAGCCAGTAGCTCCATTTATATTATATGTTCCAACTTTACTTAATAAATTTTTTAATCCTGCTTCATATTTTTGCCAAAAATCACCAGTTAAATTGAAAGTAACATTTTGAGATAAAGTTGAAGTTGAAGTTGAACCACCAGTAGTACTTGCTTGTCCACTACCCCCACCACCAGTACCAGTTGAAATTGCAGATGGTGCTCCTGATGAAGTTCCATTCATACCTGATGTATTAGTTGAATTACCAGAAACCTGAATATCACCAGGAATATTTTTAACTAAGAATGTTTTAGTTACTACTTGTGATAAAATAATTTTACCATTTTCATATTGCCAGCTTGTGTCTGTTGAACTTGCAATATTATCTAAAAAGTCTATTAAATTTCCACCATTTTGTGTAATTCTAGTGGTATTAATAATATCACCACCACCACCTCCAGTTTGACCCATACTATTAACATATGTTGGAATTTTTGTTAATTTATAAACAGTATTCGCTACATCATTAAGATTTGTAAATACCCTGTCCCCACCAGAAATTTGTTTATAAAATATATTTGGTAATGCTTTACCACCTGTATTTTCAATAAAATCACTACCAAAATAAGCATCATCTGAATATGATACATAATTTTTATTTTGAATTGTTTGATTTTTACCATTGACTAATTGGCTTTCTGCATTATTGATTGAATCATTTGCTATTCCTATACTTTTATTAGCTCCCATTATAGCACATGATGAAATTATTGGTAGTGAACCTGCTAATAATAAAGTATTAATTAATTTATTCTTTTTAAACATTATTTTTTCCTTATATTAAATATTTGGTGTAGTGATTACAATAGTTTTATTTTTGCTTGCAATAGTTGCTAACATTTGAACTCCTGTTACAGTACTAGCTCTACAAACTTCATTAATAGCATAATCAAGATTGCCTTCAATTTCCATTCCTGAACGAATTGGAAAATCATAATTAGAATCCCAAACAATGTTCCAACCTGATTGTTTAGCCCACTTAGCAAAAGTCGTTTTAATTGTTTTATCATCAACATTCATAACCCAAACTCCATTAAATTTTTGAGTTTCAGTAGTTATTTTTGGTTTATAAGGACTATTAGTAGGTTTAGATTCAATAGGTTTAGATTCAACTTTAAGAGGTAATAAAGATGAAACATTTACTTTTGCGGGTGCTGGTGTTGCTAATACAACAGGCACTGGTTTTGGTGCAATTACTTGTACTGGTGTAATTGGAACTATTGATTTAAATACAATAATATTATTTGAATTTACTGTATATGTATATCCTAATTTAGGACAAATTTCATTTAAAAAATTTTGAATATTTGAAGAATTATTAATTTTATAACCTGTATTACTTGAATTCCCTTGTTGTGAAACCATACTTTTTGCATTATATAAACTTAATGTATTAATAACATCATTAATGCTATAATATGTTTTCTGAACATATATTTGAGTATTTAATATGTTGTTAGGTTGGTTATCTGAAAGATTTGTATCTTGGTCACTAAAAACAGCATCTGCCATTGGATCTGCTAATGATATAGAGGCATAACAATTCAAACTTAAAAATAATATTGAACTAATTATCTTTTTTTTCATCTTTTTCCCTTTTAAAATATTTTTATTATAAATAATATAACATAGAAATAAAAAAGTCAATAAAATAAACAACAAAATAAATTTTTTTATTTATTTTGTTGTGAATTATATTCACTCATTTTTTGATTTACTAATTTTTTTATTGTATCAGTTGATTCAGTTACTAAATTTCTAACCATAGGATTTAAAATACCCTCTATTGATGTCTTTAATGATTCTGTAATATTACTTACAATATCATTACCAATAGTATTTAACGTTTCATCTTTTATTAATTTTAATTCTGTATCTAACTGTTTGATTTTTTGTTCTTTTTCTATTTTTAAATTTTCTAAACTTTCTACAATGTTTTTATAATTATTTTGTAAATCTTCATAATTATATTTTAATAAATTTAATTTTTCATTTGATTCAAATATTTTAGATTCTAAATTATTTGCTTCTTTTTTTTGTTCTTCTATTTGTTGTGGAAGTAATTTCAATTCTTGATTTAAAATGTTTCTTTTATTTGATAATTCATCACATGTTTTAAATAAATTATTTAGTGTTTTTTCTTCATTTAATATTGTTTTATCCAATTCTTCTTTTTGAACTTGCAATAAATTTATATCTATGTTTAAATTTTCAATTTTTGCTTGTTTTGTTGATAAATTATCTTCAATTTCACGATTAACTTCATTGAATTTTTGTTCAGCTTGATTTTGATCTTCTATTATTTTTTTTGTATTTGAAATTACATCTGCCATATTAGAATCAATAATTTTTCTTGTGTGTGTTAATATATCGTTTTGTAATAATTTCATTATTTCTAATATAAAATTTTTATTTTTAGCTAATTCATTAGCAATAAATATTAATTGATTATCTGAAAATTTAGCATTATTAATATTATTAATCTTCTCTTCTACAATTTTATTTATTACTTTTTCTAATTCTGATTTATTTATTTCTGGAATTTGTTGTGTATCATTCATTTTATTTGAATTTTCTTCTCCTACTTCTTCATTATTAGATGGTTTATTTGTAAATTGTTTTATTTTATCATTTGCATGATCCATTAATTTTAACCCAACATCAAGTGTTTCTTTTGCTGTACTAATTGCAACGCTCAAATTCTTTTTCAATGCAGATTGTTCTTCTGGTTGGATTTCTTCTTGAGGGATAGATGTTTTATAAAGTGGTTGTTCTAATAATTTATCTTCATTGGATTCATTTGCTTGTTTATTGTTATCTAAATATAAATCCTCCTCAATTAAATGATTTTCTGGTGCTTTTATATTATTTTTATCCTTATCTTCTAAAACTTGTTGCCATGAATCATTTACATCTGGCTTTAATTCAGTTTGAGTATTATGTTTATTTCTTGTAAAAAATTTTTTCATAGTTAAAAATCCTTATTGTTTTGAATAATATGTATAACCTAAATTATCAGTAAATAAATTTAGTGAAGAACTTCCAATTAATAAAGGATATGATGTTATAGTTCCACCACTTGGAATTATCCTGCTACTACCATTAACCTCTTGTTCTAATTGAGTTAAAAGACAAAATTGAGTACTTGAATTATTTATACAATAATTATTAATTAAAGCATTTTGACTTATTATAGAAGTCCCTGCAATATAAGAATTATTCATATATAAATTAATATAATCAAAGGTTTCTTCTTGGCTAACACTACTTAAATCACTTGCTTTAAAAGCTGTTGCAACATAAGTAGTTGATGGATTACCATTATATTCTGCATTAACAAAGAAATTTATAATGATGCTACTTTCATAAGGCTGGGATGATATATCAAAAGATAATAATCCATTGTCAGTAATGCAATTAATTGTGAATAAATATGGATTAATTGGGTTTTGATACCAATTACTACTATTACCACACATAGAAACAGGTTGATTTAATGTTTTAGCATTTACATCTGTAATTGTAAGTTGTCCACCATCTTGAAGATTTAAAGAACATAAATCATTCCCATCATTATTTTTTTTAGTTTGATTATTCATTAAAGGTAGTTTTAAACAATGAGAATAATATGTACCATTTTGTATATTAGATAGCATAGTTTTGCTTGCTAATTGAATAGTTGCTGTCTCATTATTAAAAGCTTTTTTTAGAACACTTGTTAAATTTAAAAGAACAACCAATGAATTATTATTATTAATTTGTTCTATATATCCTACTGCAGTAGGGATTCCCGTTGAATCTTTTACTATTACATTATAAATATTACTTGAATTAATATTTTTAACTAGATCTAATGTTTGAATTGGTGTTATTGTTGCTGATGTATAACCTAATGAATTATATATTGCTAATTTTGTAGGAACGCCATTTACATTTTGAATTTGAAATATTGCTAAGTTGTTTTTTTGACCTCCCAATGCATAATTAGAAAAATAATTAACCCAATTTGAATTGTCTGGTTGTACATTTATAGATGTACCATTAGAAGAACCATCTCCACCAGAATTACAACCAATTAAACTACCACTTAAAAATAAGCTAAATAATAATATATTTATAGTATTATTTAACATTTTATTTTTTTTCATACACTAATCCTTTTTAAATTAAATTAAATTCTAAAAATATTTTTGTTGATTTTAAAATATCTTTTTTTTCTTTTGTTTCAGAAAGTAAGGTTTCAGTTTTTATAATTTTATTATTTTTAATAATATCTAAATTAAATACATATTTTTTAATAATTTCATTAAATTTTATATTTTCTTCATTAATACTGAAAATGTATTCATTATTTTTTTTAATTAATTTAATTTCCATAAAACTCCTTTATAATTTTTTATTTTCATATATTATTGATTGAAAAGATAAAGGATTTGAAATAATATATGCCCTAGCCCTACTACCTCCAATTCCATTAATATTAACTATGCCATAATTTAATAACCTACCCATAATACTTTGTCCCAAATCAATACTTTCAATTTTTGAAAGTGGCAATGATGTTATTTGTCTTTGAATAAATCCTGTTTTTATTATTAATTTTTGATTTGTAATAACATAAAGTGAAGTATTTATTAATAAATAAGTATTGAAAAAATATAATATGCTAAAACATATACCAATTAGACCAATTGGTAAATAAATAAAGCAAATGATAATTGAAATAAAAAAATATAAGATTGGTAAAAAATATAAAACATTACTTTCTCTAGTTATGAATAATATATTTTCATTTTCCATTAATTGTGATTTTATAAAACTATCATTTATTTCTTGTGTAAATTTTTCTTTTATCATAAATATATCCTTATTTTTTAGCATATATAAAAATAGCACATATTTAAAATATAGTCAAGTTTTTAATATAAAAAATTATATTCTTGTAATACTTTTATCTTTAACCAATATTTTTATATCTTCATTATTAAATAATTTTTCTTGTTGAATATTTAAAATATTTGAAATGATTGTATTATATTCTTTTTCATTATCTTTAATTTTTGGATTCTTTTTAAATAAATTAATTTTTGCCTGTATAATAAATTTTGAAATTGATTTATTTTTTGAGTTTTTTATTGATCCTTTGATTTTATCTAATGTTAAGATCCCTAGAATAGAAAATTGATAAATTTTTTTAACTAAACTATCTTTTAAAATAATATTTTTTGAGTCTTTTATATTGTTAAATGAATTTTTCCAAAAATTAATATTTGAAATATCAGCTATTTTTAAAAATTCAATAGATTTATTTGGATTTGAAATAAAAATTAAATTATCTTTTACAAAAGATAATATTTCTTTTTTAATTTCATTATTTATAGAAACACTTTTAATTTTTAATAAAAAAATCAATTTTTCAAAAGTATTATTTTTTTCATTATTTAAATATATTTTTTTATCTTCAATATTCATTTCATTTATTGAATTAAAAAATTTTTTAAAAAATATTATATTATCATAATTTTTAATAATGTTGTTTTCTATCATTTTTTTTCCTTTATTGATAATTAATTTAATAATAATATTATTATTTTAACAAATAATCCACAAAAAATAAAATAAAATTTAAAATTAAATAAAATATTTTTAATTAATTTAAATTTTTATGATAAAATAATGTTATTAAAAATATTTTAAATTATTTAAAGGAATAACATATGGAAGAAAAAAATATAATTTTTTTAAACAATCTCTCAAATCTTTATGATTCAAAAGAGGATAAAGATTTTATAAATAAAAATTTAATATTATTAAATATTTTAAGTATAATTAAGGAAAATTTTGAACCATTAGACTCTTGTTATTTTCCTCCTAATACACCACTTGGAAAAGAAAGAAGTTCTAGTGCATCTGAAGATCTCGAAGAAACTAAAAAAATTATTAGAGAAAATAGAAGAGCTAAACCTAGTAGATCTAATAATGAGCTTTTTGAAAAAAATGAAAAATTTTTTCAAAAAACAGAATTAGTTCAATTTAATAATTTAAAATTATTAAATAAATCAAGAGAAGAATTTATTAATGATTTTTATGCATCTGATATTGAAAATGATAAACAAATGTTTTTGGATCAAGTGTTTTTATTAAATGATCAAATAAAAATTGCAATTAATAAAATAAATTTAATTTTTGTAGCAAAAGAAATTAATGGTTGTTTAATTGATTTAAATGATATAGAAAAAAAACAAAGAGGAACAAAAGCAGATATTCAAGAAAAAAAAGATATAAATGAATATTTATTAAATTTAAATAATGTTATAAAAGAATATAATCTATATAATTTAACTAATGATTTTTTCTTAGATTATAATGATAATGATATATCAAAAACAAAAAATATAAATCCGAATGATTTAATTATTGCAATGGATAATTTAATCAATGAAGATGAATTAGATACAAGACAAATAAAATCCTTATTTAAAAAAATATTATTAAAAAGTGAATTAATTCTTGGTGAAATGAAAGAACATAATATTGAACCAAATAAATTTATAAACAATGCAATTCAAAACTCACCAAATCCATCAATTATAGAATTACAAACAGAGATATATATTCCAGAAAATTATGTAGTAATAAATTTAGAAAATAATGAAAATTATTTACAATTAAATTTAAAATTAATAAAGTTTTTAGCAAATGAGTTATCGCGTGATTTTAATCAATATAAAAATGTATCATTTACAGATAGCATGACTAAAGAAAGTAAAAATGAAAGTATTTGTGTAAAAATAGAAGAATCTAATCCTGAAAAAAGTGATGAAATTGCTTATAAAATTCAGGAGATTACTAATGAATATTTAAAAATAAAAAAAATAAATGGAAATATCATTAATTTTGATGAAAATTCATTAGATGCTAATATTGATGTTGAGCCATTAAGAAGAAATAATTTAACACATGAAACAGCAAATTATTTATTACAAGTAAGGAATATCAAAGTAAAACCCCCAGAAACAAGAAGTCAATTAACGTTTGAATTTTAAAAGTTAATATAAAATAAACCCCAAATAAATGGGGTTTATTTTTATGTTTTTTTATAATAATCAGTAACTAAATTAATTTTTTTATTTTTTATTATTTGAATATTTTTTTTAATATAAGAAAGCATTTCATTTTTTATCTCTAATCCTGTTATTTTACCTATTTCCATGTTATTAAACATATTTTCAAATTTTGAAGTAAAAATAGGTGAAATAATTTCATTTAAGCCTAAATCAGATAATGTTTTTACTAACTCAATACCTTTTTCAGTAATATTAATATAATTAGTATTTGGTATTTTTTTTATAAAACCTTTATTTTTCAAACCTTCAATTAAAGGGGTTCTAGTTGACTCTGTCCCTATTCCAGATTTAGAAAATAAAATTTTATTAAATTCCTTTATTTCTGATTGAGTTAATTCACTATTATTTATATATTTATGTATAAATCTCATTGCATTTAATAATGTTCCCTCTGTAAAATATGGAGGTGGTGTAGTCATAGATTTATTTGTAATTATGTTATCTTTTACTTTTAAATTAAAATCTTTTATCTTTAAATAATCATCTAATAACATATTTGTAGATAATATATAATTAGTTTTTTCAATTGAATAATCTAAATATACTATTTTTATTTTTTTTTCTGATTGAAGATTTTCAATAAACCTATTTAAAATCATAGAATAAATTTGTTTTTCTTCATTAGATAATAAAAAATATTCTTCATTAATTTCTAAAGGTATTATTGCATGATGATCTGTTAAATTTTCATTTGTAAAAATTTTTCTTTTAACAGGAATAAAGTTTTCAAGTAATTTATTTGCAATAAAACTATTTAATTTATGACCTATAGAATACCATTCACTTTCAGGAAGAGAAATTGATGATGTTCTTGGATAAGAAATTAATTTTTTTTCATATAATGATTGTGCTAAATCTAATGTTTTTTGAATTGAATAAGAATATTTTTCATTTGCTTCTTCTTGTAATATTGATAAATTATAAAGACTATTTATTTTCTCTGTTGTCTCTAAAATATTTTTATTTTTTAATAAAATATCTTTATTGCCAAATTCATTGATTAAATGCATAATAAAATGATGTTTATTAATATAACCTTGTGAATTTAAAAATTTTTTATCAACACTATTTTGTTTTAATCTTAAATTAAATTCTTGTCCTTCAAATTTAAAAAACACACAAAAATCAAAATACTCTTCAGATTTAAAATTTTTTATTATTTCATCTCTATCAAATAATAATTTTAATACAGGGGTTTGATTTCTTCCAACTGAAAATGTATTTGTTAAACCTTCTTCACTAAATTTTAAAGTAATAGCCCTAGAAAAATTAGTCCCAAAAATCCAATCAATTTCAGCCCTAAGTTTACTAGTTAAAAATAATTTTTGTTTATCTTTATTATCTATTAAATTTTTAAATCCTTTATCTATTTCTTCAAATGATAAACCATGTAGCCAAATTCTTTTAACTGGTTTTAAATTATTTAAATAATTCAAAATTTCATCAACAATCATTTGACCTTCTCTACCTGCATCTCCTGCATGTATAATTTCATCTGATTTTTCAATCAATGTTTTTATAACATTTAATTGATTTATTACATATGGATTTTCAGTTTCAAGATTTTTTCTTCCAACTTTCTTTTTTATTGTTAAAGGCTTTACTTTAAAAGTTTTAGGAATAATTGGTAAATCATCAATATTCCATTTTTGATATTTACTATTATATTCTTGCGGTTCTAAATACTTTAATAAATGTCCTTTTGCCCATGTTATATAATATGAATTAAAAATTTCAATATAATCTTTTTTATTGTGAGCTTTTATATTATATTTTTTACATAAATAATCTGCTATATCTGTTGCCATATTTTCTTTTTCAGCTATTATTACTTTCACACTAAATCCTTTTAAATATTTTAGATATTATAATATAAAAAAATAAAATAAAAAAATAAAATTTATTTTTAGTAGTCTATAATTGATTTAAAGATATATATTATTTCTTTTAAAATCATCTCTATTAATTAATCTAACATTACATTTATTCGCCATTTCAATTGCAGCTTTAGTAAAATATGAATTAGTTATTGCTACTGCTTGATCTGCTTTATAATATAATTTTCCAGCAACAATTTCTTGGATTGCTCCAACTCCAACACTATTTGAGTATCTTTTTACCTGAAAAACATATTTTTTTCTTTTATGATTACAAATTACATCGACACCAAAATCCCCACTTCCTTTTGTTATTTGAACATTTAAATAACCTTTATTTTTAAGTATTTCTCCAATAAAAATTTCAAATTCCAGTCCTTTCATTTTATCTATTTTTTTTAAATCATATTTTTCAATATGATTTTTAGGCATTAAATAAAAAATTATTATTAAAAAAGACAAACCCAAAAAAATATAAAAATATATATTATGGATATAATAATTAATTTCAGCTAATTGCATAAATATTATTGCCTAAAAATTTTGTTGAAAAGATGTTGTTTCAGAACTCTTGGCTTTTGGTGGACCAGATTGCCACTTTTTAGGTGGTGTATTTGGAGTATTGGTTTGTTGTTCTGCTCCATTTTCTAAATATTTTAAATACTCTTCTTTTCTATCTATAACAATTTCATCAGAATTATTTTGATCATCTTTATTTTTAAATCTATTATTATCAATTTCTTTAATTTCTTGTGTATCACCATGCCAATCTAAATATACCGTGCCAGTTTCACCTCCCCTATTTTTATCTACAATAACCTCAACAATTCCTTTTAATTGTTTTACATTTTTTACATAATATTCTTCTCTATGTAATAAAATAATTTTATTTGCATCTTGTTCAATTGCACCAGATCCTTTTAAATTTGACATATTCGGACGTTTATCTGCTTGTTTTACATTATCTCTATTTAATTGTGATAATAAAACAATAGCACAATCTAACTCTAAAGCTAAACCTTTTAATGTTTGAGTAATTTTTGCAATTTTTTCATTTTCTGTTCTCATCGGATTAGATGATGATGAATTTAATATTTGTAGATAATCAATAAAAATAACTTTTACACCATGCTGATCTGCATCTTCAAATCCACTTTTCTTTGCCTTCATTTTTTCATTTAAATTATATTCTTTTACATATCTTTTGGTTTCTTCTAATGATAAAAAAGGTTTATCAACAAAACAAAAAGAATGTTCTATTTTCAATAAATAATCAGAAACTTTTTCTTCATCTTCTTTTGACATAGATAATGTCATATTATCATCAAAATTTTTATCTATATTATATTTTAAAAATAAATTTAATAATTTTTGTGTAATTTCAACTCTATTCATTTCTAAGCTAAAAAATAAACTTTTTACAGATGTTGTTACTAAATTATATAAAACATTTAAGGCTAATGATGTTTTACCCATCCCAGGTCTTCCAGCTATAACTACTAATTCACCAGGTCTTAAATAATTTAATTGTTGATCTAAACTCTCAATTCCTGTTGATAACTTTAATTGAATTCCAGAACCTGTTTTTAAATCTCTAATAATATCCTCAATATCTTTTGCATATAATAATGGAAAATCCCCTTTTTTACTTGTAATTAGTTCAGAAATAAAGTTTAAATGTGAACTAATATACCCTTCTTGTTTATCAGTTCTTTCAGTTTTCTTATCAAATAATGTTCTAATTAAATCAACGCAATTCTCAATAGTTTTTCTTTTAATTCTAAATAAACAAAGCTCTTCAATATAATCATTAAAATCCTCAATACTTGGATTATCATCAACTTTATTTTCTAACTGTCTTACAAATAAGTTAAATTCTTTATCATCTGTTATTTTAACAGATTCAAAATTAGCTGGATTATTTTGAGTTTTATTGCCTTCAATTTTATCTTTAATGATATTAAAAAGCTTTTGGCATCTATCATCAATAAATAGAGAGCACGATTGTTTTCGAAAATCAAAATTTTCTAAAAACAATGTTTCTTTATCTCTATAATAATCATTTTTTTTCAAAATAAAAGCTAATACATTTTCTTCAATCTTTGTTCTAGGTAATTTATTTAATATCTCATTTAATGATTCAAATTTCATTCGCTTATCTTCCTTTTTTAAATTGATTTTTATTTTTAATTATAACATAAATAAAAATAAAAGTCAAAAATATCTTATTGACATAAAGTAAGAGATGTATACTAAAAATTATACATCTCTCTGTTTTATTGCTTTATTTTTTATATAAATATTATTTTGGTTGAGAAGCAGTTTTTTTAACAATATTTGACTCAGTGTTTTTACCAGCACTTTCAATATTATTTTGACTTACAATTAACAAACCTTTTAATGTTTGCAAATTTTGTGGTTGATATCTATTTCCATCACCTGTAAATAGAGTTGGTGCATACATAATTTTATATTTCTCAAATAATGCTTGTTTTTTTAAATCTTCTTGGATTTCTAAACATTTATCTATTTGACTAGTGACTGGTGCATATGTTTTAGTTTTATTTGTTAAAAAATTACTTAACTCTCTTGTCTGATCATCACTACAATAAACCCATTTAAAAACTCTATCCTTATATTCTTTTGCATATCCATCATCATTTACTGTTTCTGGAGATGGGGTTAAAAAGAAATACATTGTAACATTATTTAATTGTGATAAAGTATTTTGATAATAAGTTTTTAAATTATCATCCAATGGAGAAAAAACATATAATGGATTTGTTCCATCACCATTTTTAATTTTTACAGAATAATTCATTGGTAATGTATTTGTATCAATTTTTGTTAATTGTGCTACACTTAAATCAGTATAATCAGTGCCATTATCAATAGAATATATATGACCTTGAATTAAATTTTTTCCATCTTTTGTTACATAAACAACTTGAAGTCCTGCATGTAGTTCATATAAATTAACTTGTGGATTCCACTTAATATCAGGTTTTAATCCTGCTAATTGAGGAGCTTTTTGGGTTAATATTGCCAAAATATCTTTTGGTTCTCTAACTGTTTGTAAGTTTTTTATTGAACTAGCATCTATTTTCACATCAGATGAAGCTAAATTTTTACCTAATAGATTTTGATTTATTTCAAGTTTTGGTTGACTTATATAATCATAAGCGAAATAAGATCCACCCAATAAGATAAAAACACCTAATGTTGTTAAAATAATTTTCTTTTTATTCACTTTCATTCTCCTGAACTGTCATGACTTTTTCAATTTTTGTTAAAGATGGTGGAGATTCACTTCCTATATATTGATAACCATTAATAATATTGTCTTGATCATTATCTTTATATACAATATCAATTCTTTGATAATTTCCACTAGTTATTTGATTTTTTATTAATTCAATTTGATCTATTTTTACACCTTTATTAATAAATTCTTTTTTAACTGAATTTAATCGATTTTTTTGAAGATCTAAATCAGAAGATTTTTGTTGTTTTGTTTTAGATGATGGATTAGAATAACTAATTAATTTTATTACTGCATATTGATGACTATTTAAAAATTTAGCATTATAATTAATAATTTTTGTTGCATTCTTTTCATCTAATTTTTGTAATGTATTATCTGAATAAAATAATGCATTAGGAACAGTAATAAAATTAGTATTGGTGTTATCTTCATAACTTGTACTATCATCACCTAATGGTCTGTCAAAATTTGTTGGTGTTTTAATTATTGGTACACTATCAGTAGTAGAATACGCAAATTTATCATAATCTGAACTAGCACAACCCATTAATACTACTGTTGGCATTAAAATGTATATTATTTTTTTCATGAATACCCCTTTATAAAATTTATTTTTTATTATAATAAAAAAACAAATAGTTGTCAAATAAAATCAATAATTATTTAAAAATAAATTATGATTTATATAAATACTGATATAAAAATAAATTTTTTTCAGTGTTTTGTAATTTAATTCTTCTCTTTAAAACATCTTTAGCCAAATATCTCTCTAACAAAGAAAATATTATTTTAAAATTTTTGCCATCTACATAAGCATTATCTGATGTTTTTTCATCAAAAAATACAAGGATTATAATTAGATTTGGATTACTATCCAATTGTTTTAAAATATCATATATTAGTTTAATTCCTTCAGTGATTTCGATAATAGAATCTTTTGAATGAATGTAATTTTTTATTTTTATTTTTATTTTTTCTCTTTGAATTACAAGTTGTCCCATATATTCTCCTTTATTTTTTTAAATTTTAAAATATTTTTTTGAAAAAGTCAAATAAAACAATAAATAATATTATTTTATTTTTTCAATTAACTCCAAATAATCCAATAATTTTTTTATATGCATAGGATTGTTTTTATAATGATTTTTGTATTTATTATAAAATTTTACATAAGAAATAAAAATCTTTTCTAATTCTTCATTGTTTTCTAATTCTTCTTTAAAAATTTTTTTTATAATATATTTATGATGTTTTAATTTAAATACATCAAAATCAAAATTTATCTCATATATAATATCTTCTAAATTTATATTTTTATCATAACAATAACAAAAAAGATCCAAAAAAATATCTTCAAGTTTATAATATAATATTTGTTGTTTATAATCATTCATAATTAAAAATCAAAAAATTAAATTAAAAGTTCATAAAGTTGATCTGGAATAATAAGTATTTTTTTAGCTCTTGTTAATGCTACATATAATAAGTTAATTTCACTTTCATAAATATCTTTATCATCATCATTCATTGTGCCTGATAAATATGAATTTCTTAATTTTTCAAGTCTTGATTTTAATATTATTCCAGCTTTACCTTTTAAAGCTTTTGTTCTTGAATGTGTCAAAAAATCATCTGATAAAATAACAATATCCCATTCCAATCCCTTTGAAACATGTGCTGTTGAAAAAGTTATTTTATTTTTTTGAGTAGCACCATTTTTATGTTTATCTTCAACCTCTTTAATAAACTCTTCCATATTTAAATCATCATGATGAATGACAAAATTATATATGGAAACTATATCATCATCTACATCATCATCTTTTATTGCATTTTTTAATTCAGAAAAACTTTTATATTTTTTTATATCTCCTTTTATCTTGCTAAATTCTCTCTTTTTTAAATAATAAATATCTAAACAAATATCAAATTTATATTTTTTTATATCTCCATTAACAGTAAAAAAAATTTCTTGTGGTTCTTCCAATAATTTATTAACATCATAAAAAAACATTCCATTTGTTCTATAAATTTTTGTAATACTTATCTTTGAATTTTGAATTAAGTGATTTAACTCCTTATAGGTTTCAGAATTTAAATAAGATGATGTTGAAAATATTTTAACTTCTTCATCATGCAATCCTTTAAGAATTTTATTCTCTCCCTTGTATTTATTTAAATATTTAGATACTAATTCAGCTAAATTATTACCAAATCTAAAATTTTGTGTTAATTTAAAAACATTTTTGCAATTACTAACAAACTTGTTTAATTCATTTTTAGCTCCCCGAAATTGATAAATTGCTTGATGATTATCTCCAACAAAAATTTTATAAAATGGTTGGTTGTAAATTATGTCAGTCATTATTGGATTTGAATCTTGACTTTCATCAAATAAAATATAATCAAAACCACTTAACTGTATTTTATTTACTTGAAAATATTTTAAATATGTATTATGATCATATCCCAATAAACTATCTTTACTAAATCTATCTTGAATAATTTTATTACATAAATCTAAAACAATATTTAAATTTATATGTTTTGAATTTTCACAAAAAGGTAGAATATTTTCTTTATTTAATGGCAATCCATCAGTTGTTAAAGAAAACCAATGTTCAACATATTTAATTGCTATTCTTAAATTATTTCTATTTCCAGTTACACCAAATATTTCAATAATCTTTTGCTTTCTAATAAATGGAACAAACTTTTTTTTGTCAAAACCAGCTTCATAAAAAAAATGATTATGAGCGATTGAATTAATGGTTTTTACAACTGTATTAGCTGGAAATTTTTTATCTGCTTCTTCTTGAATACTTTTATTAAAACAAGCATATAAAAATTTTTTATTAGGATATGCTTTTGCATATTCAACTAATGTGGTTGTTTTAGCGGTTCCAGCTAATGCTTCTATTGCTATATCACCATCAAAACAATTAAGAATATCTTTTTGTTCTTCAGTTAATTTAAATTTTTTGTCCATTTTTTCCCTTTATTGTATAAAATTACCAATCAAATTTTTCTTTTTCATCAAGCTCTTCTTTATTTTTATGGTATTTTAAAATTAATTTAACTTGTTCTATATAATCTTTACATTCATAAAATACAAATTTACCATTTAATGTTTCAGCAAAATTAACTAGCCAACAAGATCCAATTTTTAAATTTGTATTTTTTTCTAAAATATATTTATATAAATTTAATTGAATAGAATATTTATCTAAATGAGTATCATCAATTTTATTTAATGGGTATTTTAATGTTTGTTTAAAATTATTTATTGTAGAAAATGATTTGTTTGTTTTCCAATCCCAAATTTCTATTTTTTGGGTAGTTTTATTAAAATATAATTGATCTATTGTTCCACAAACTAAATAATCTTCATCACCAACAATAAATTCTGATGCTAAAGGAATAAGTTTTTCTGAACTGTTTTTAAGAAAAACATCACATGATGGAATAATTTCATTATAATATTCTACAATTTTATTTTTTAAAAATAAAGCATCTTTTTTTACTTGGGCTAATGTTGTTTTATAAAATTCATGATTTTTCAATTTTTTTATAATTTCTTCATATAACTCTTCCTCATTAATTTCCAAAACTCTTTTCTGAAAAGATAACTCAAGATAATTATGAACATAACTTCCCTTTGTTGATGCTAATATATTAGTTAATGTCCAATCATTTAATAATGATTGAGCTGAAACTCCTTTTTTAACAACAAGTCTGTTGGCTTGAGCTATATTATCAAATGGAGTTTCAAATTTATGGATTAATTGTGTTCCACTAATTGCTGGTTTATTATTAATAGTATAACTATGATTTGAATCTAAGTATTTTATGCTATTAAATACTTTTAATTCTTCAAAAAAATCAAAATTTAAATTCATTTAATCTCCCTCATCTAATTTTGAATAAAAATATCTCAATGTATCAAGACATTTTACTAATTTAGTATAAATAAAAATATTTCCAGTTTGATAATAAACATCAAAATTTAAATTTTCTTTTTTGTACCTTTCTTGATTATATTTGATTTCAATAGCTTTACTAACTAATCCAATTATAACATTTAAATCAGAAAATAAATTTAAATCCATATTTGATTGAACTATTGGAAAAGAAATATAATTTGTTGTAGTGTGATTTCTATTATTGATAGTAAGTTCTTTTAAGCAAAATAAGGTAACAAAATCATTACACAGATTTTTTAATAAAACACCTAATATTTTTATATCATTAATTTTTGTTATTTCAATATTAAAATCTTTTATATTTTTAAAATTGCTTAATGAAATAATATCATTAATATTATTTAAATTATTTTTTATATTAATGATTTCTGGATATTCTTTATGAAGCTTATTTAAATCTTCTTTTTGTTTATCTAAAAATTGCATTTTTAAAATATCAAAATCAGAAAAAAATTCATTTAAATTTATATCAAAAATAGATTTATCTGTATATTTTTCATAAAAATAATAATAATGTTCATTTAAATTATTTTCTAAAATTTTAAGATTTTTTTCATTATTAATTAAATCATATTCTATCATAAAAAAATTATTTTTATAATTTTTAATAGAATTTATTTCTGATAAAATTGATGAATGTAATTTAATAATTATAGTTTCAGCTTGTTTTATTTCATCATTTTTACAATAAGTTATAAATCTTTTTAATGTTGATGAAAATAAACTATTGAAGGTTAAATTTTCATCTAAAAAATAATTTACTTCTTTATCTTGTTGTATTTGTTTTTTATCTAAATATTTGTAAAATGATATAATTTCTTCATTAAATAATCTTTTTTGTTCATTTTTTTCAAAATTATTTTTACATAATATTAAAAAATCATCTTTTAAATATATTAATTGATTAAGAAATGTATATAAATTGATTTCTAAGATTGATTTATATACATAAGTATTAAAAAAAGAATTTAAATCTATTTTTTCTTTTTCTTCTAATATATACCTTTCTATTTCTGGGAAATCTATTTTAAAATAATTTTCTTTATATTCTTTTATCGCTAATAATTCATATTTTAAATCATTAATTATTTTTATTATTACTATTTCAGCTTCTTCATAATTTTTATTATCCAAATAATCTTTAAATAAAAAAATATCTTTGGCAAAATTATCACCTAATTGAAAATTTCTATCAATATAACCATTTTCTATATTTCTTTGATTCAGCAGTAAATTCATTTCATCTATAAATTTTATAAATAATTTAGCTTGGTTATAAATCTTTACAAATAAATCATTTTTTTGTAAATTAAAATTACTAAATCCTGCTTTTTGTTTGGTTTCATTTAATTTAGATATTTTTTCTTCATCAATTAAAAACCAATTAATTTCCTCATTATAAAAATTAAAATCAAATGGTAAATTTAAATTTCTAATGGAGGAAACAACTCCATTTTTTTTACCAAATAAAAATATATAACATCTTTCCGCTTCAGATACTAAATTATAAACATCTTTTAAACCTTGATATTCAACATCTATAACTTGATCTTCTTTTAAAAGTTTTACCTTTTGTTTTAAAGATGAACTTTCATTCATCAATTCATCAAATTCATTAATTTCAAAATTAATAATAATTTTTTTTCCTGATAATACAATCATATAATAAAATCCTATTCTTTTAATAAACAATTAAAAAATCTATAATAATTTTTAATAAAACTAATATAGTAATCTTCAATGAAATAATTAATATTGTAATGATAATCTTGGAAAAGAATCATTTTTGCTGAAAAAAGCATATCCTTTAATCTATTCATCATAAAATTAAATTTATATTCTTCTGGTTCTTCTGATGTTAATTCTTTATTAGAAATAACAGAACCAACCCTTGTTTTATATTTTTCAAATTTTGCTGGTGGAATTAATTCAAATACTTTATAAAAAGAACTTTTTTTGATATTTGAATAATTTTTATTTGATAGTTCTTTTTCAATTTTATTTAATAATGCAACTGGATATGCCATAATAGTATTTAATTTATTTGAGGGGACTTGTTCTTCTAAATAAAAATTTAGCGATAACCATAAATCATTTTCATAATCTGTTGTTATTTTTAATAATCTTAATTTATAATATAAACTTGTTAATTTATCAGGATATAACAATAAATTTTGTTTTTCTTTGTTTAAAACATATAGTTCTTTATAAATTCCATCTAAAACTACCAGAAAAAAATTATTATAATGTTTGGGTAATGTAATAATATTTTTAAATAGATTTACATTCAAATTAATTAAATCATCATCTTTTAACATTTTTTGTTCGTCATCTAAATCTTGAAATTTTACGTCTTTATATTTATTAAAAAATTCATTTAATTTTAAATCTAATGTTTTATATAAAATTGGATTTAATGCTTTTATGATTAAGAGCTTATCAAAATATTCTGAAACCAATGTTTTTGTTTCTTTTGTTTTTTTTGATTTAAACATTACTAATGTAGAATTAAAAAAGACCATTTGTTCTTTAGAATAATCAAAAGTTTCTTTTTGAAAATTATTTGAATTTTTTTCAAATTCATTTATTGTTTCATTAATATGTTGCTTTATACTAAAATAATCATTTAGCCTATACAATAAATTAATTTTACTTAAAAAACTTAAAAAAGAACTTATATTAAATTTTTCTGTTTCAAAATACATATTTGTTCCTTTAAATTAATTTAAATAAATAATAATCTTCATGTTTTTCTTTAAATTTTAGCCAATTAGAAGCAATAAAAACCTCTTGTATAAAAAGTTTTTCTTTTACAGAAACATCATAATCTTTTCTTAATAACTCATCATATAAATCTAATTCTGAAAATAATGTTCTATCTTTCTCAAAATTTTTAACAATTATATTTAAAATTGGTGTTAATTCTTTATTTGTTGATTCCAATAACTGATCATTATTAATAATATTATAAGAAAAAAAGATTATATCTAATGAAAACTGTTCCATTAATCTTGTTTGAAATATTTGATTATCTATGCATGAAAAACCATTATGATGAATATATACATCTTTAAAATTATAATGTTCTATATGTCTTTGTAATCTTTCTAAAATTTCATTTGTTTGTCTAATTATTAATGAGTTAACTCTATTTTCTATTGGAGTAATAGGAAGAAAAGTCATATATTTATTTATATCATCTAATTTTAATGATATTGCATTATTGATGTTTATTTTATTTATTTCAATTAAACCATTAATATAATTAACCATATCTTTTGCAATATTATCATCACAAATTAATTTAAAATCATCAATATTTAATTTATTATTAATATCAAAAACAAAAACTATTGTTGATTTATTTTTATAAAAATGTTTTTTTATATTTGGTATTAATGTTTCATAGTACATTTTTATCTTTCTTTTAAAATATATAATAAATGATTTTAACATAGAATAAATCTCTTTGTCAATAAATTTTAATAAAATAATTTTTTAACTAAAAATTTGACAAATTACATTTTAATTATTTATTTTATTTAAAAAGGAAATAAAATTATAAAAAACTACTTTTATTAGTTGCTTTTTTCTTTTAAATATGATATAATACATATATAATAAATCTAATTCAAGATATAAATGAAAATCTAAAAAAAACAAATGATGAATTAATATCTAAATTTGCATTTAATTATTGGTGAATAATAACATAATGAATATAACAATAATATTAGATAGGAAATAATATGACTGAGTGTAAAATAAACAATCACTTTGAAGAACTAAAATCTAGTCTTGAAAGAATTATTAATCTTCCATATTGGCAAGAGGTAGATACGGATAATACTAGGTTTGTTTTAAAGCAAATTAAAGATGATAATAAATCTGCTGAGTTGTTAAAATTAGCTAAAAATTTTAAAAAATTAATAAAGTCATTTGATAAAGCTGAAAAAGATAAAAAATGGAGTGGTGATAAAGATGTTTTTAAAAATATTCTTGAAGAATTAGACAAAAATAAATCACTATTTGAAATTGTTGAATAAGGTCAATCAGCCCCCCTCTTCTACAAGTGGGGGGCTTTATGCCTTGAACTACATTATTGGTCTTTGGATAGAGATAATTCTTGTAATAGTTCATGAGCAAGTGCAACTTGTTCTAGTTCTGTAAATGGAAAATCATCTCAATCAACACAATATGAATTTTATAATGCATTAAAATAATTTTTAAATTTAAAAAAATTAATTAGATTATGAGGACTTTAATGAAAAAAAATGGAGTTGTTATATTGTCACTATTTGATGGAATTGGCATGGCTCACCAAGCTTTAAAAGAGGAAAAAGTACCAATTAATAAATATTACTCTTCAGAAGTAGATAAAAATGCTATAAAAGTTTCAAACTCTAACCATGAACAAGTAAATTTAGGAAATGTTATGGATTTAAAATTTCAAAATAATGAAATTTATGTCAAAAATGAATTAGTCGAAAAACAAGAAATTGATTTATTAATTGGGGGTTCACCATGTTTTATTGCTGGAACAAAAATATTAACAAATATTGGATATAAAAATATTGAAGAAGTGAAAATTGGAGATATGGTTTTATCTCATACTGGTAAATGGAGAAAAGTTTTAAATATTGGAGGAAAAGAATTTGCACCAACAAGAAAAATAACGTCTTATGGTTGTATAGGTATTGAAACCACAGATGAACATCCATTTTATGTAAGAAAATTAACAAGAAAGTGGAACTCTGAAATTAAAAAAGCAACATGGAATTTTAGTAAGCCAAATTGGATTGAAGCAAAAGAATTAGTTAGAAATGATTATTGCTCTATGGTAAAAACATGTGATTTAAATATTGAAAATGGATTTAATGAAATGTTTTGGTATATGATAGGACGATATACAGGAGACGGTTGGTATAGACAGTATAAAAGAAAACATTGTAAAAACAGTTTCAATTATCAATTCATTATATGCTGTGGATTTAAAGAATTTGAAGAATTAAAAGAACATTTTGATAATTTTGGTTATAATTATAATTTTTCAAAAGAAAGAACTTGTTATAAATTTAGAATATGCTCTCAACCGTTGGTAAATTTTGTAAAAGAAATAGGAGTTAAAGCTCATAATAAAAGAGTTCACCCTTTACTTTTTCAAGATAAAGTTGAAAATAAAAAAGCTTTTTTAAATGGATATTTTGATAGTGATGGTTATTTTGATAATAAAACAAATATACAAAAAGCAACCTCAACTAGCTATGAACTAATATTAGGAATTCAAAAATTAATAATTGATGTTTATGAAAGACCTGTATGTTTAACTTATAGTGAAAGAGAACCAAAATGTATAATTGAAGGAAGATTTGTAAATAAAAAACCTGCATATAGTATTGCATTTAAAGAAAAAAGATTACAAGATAAGGCTTTTTTTGAAAATATTTTTGCATGGATACCAGTTAAAAGCAATAATGTAACCAATGAAAGAAAAACAGTATATAATCTTGAAGTTGATATTGATAATTCATATACAGCAAATAATATTGTAGTTCATAATTGCACCAATCTTTCTTTTGCTGGTAAACAAGCAGGATTAAAAACAAAATGTAATCAAGACATTTTAACCTTAGAAGACTATTTGTCTTTTAAAAATAATGGTTTTGAATTTGAAGGACAATCTTTTTTATTTTGGGAATATATTAGAATATTAAAAGAGTTAAAGCCTAAATATTTCTTTTTAGAAAATGTTGTAATGGAAGAAAAATGGGAGAAAATATTTACTGAAAATTTAGGTGTAGAACCTATTAAGGTAAATAGCAAATTATTTACCTGTCAAAATAGACCAAGATTATACTGGACAAATATTCCATATAATATAATTAAACTATCAGATTTAAATTTAAAATTTAAATCAATTAAAGAAAATTCAATAAATAAAAAATATTATTATTCTGATAAAGCAATTCAATGGCTAGTAAATCACTCATATAGAAAGTATGAAAAAACAGGAAAAATAAAGAAATTAAAAATTTATAATGATGAAGATATTATTAATGCTATTACAGCAAGTCACTGTAAAAAATATTCAGGACAACGTTTTTTTGCAATATTAGATAACGGAATTGATAACAGTATTCAAAGAAATAAAATTCAAGAAATTTTTGAAGAATGCTCTAAATCAAATAATTTCACTAAATTAGAAATATTAACTGATTGGAAAAAAATTTTATATGAAGGTTATTCATATAGATATATTACACCAGAAGAATGTGAACTAGCACAAGGTTTACCTAAAAACTACACTTCTATGATATCAGATACAGCAAGATATAAAGCAATTGGCAATGGATTTACTGTTGATGTTATTGCATGGTTTTTAAAATTTTTAAAAGATAATAAAATTTGACAATATATTATTTTTAAGATATAATAGAAAACAATAAATTTTTAAAGGGGAAAAAATGAATTTAAATGAAATTACTAAAAAACAACAAAAAGTTATCTTATATTTTACAGCTGACTGGTGTGAACCTTGTAAACTTTTTGCACCAATTATAAATAAAATAAAAACCGAACAAACAATTCACATTGAAAAAATTAATGTTGATACAGATATGGACTTTGCACAAGAATTAAATGTTAAAGCTATCCCTACAATAATTATATTTAATAATCAAAAAGAATTAAAAAGATTAAGTGGAGTACAAAGTGAAAAAACAATATTAGAAAGTTTTTATTAATGAAAAATATCTTCTATCTTTTATTAAGTACTATATTATTTGCTTGTTCATCTACTAATGAAATAAAAATAAATAAAGTAATAAAACAAAATATCTCAGAAGAAGGATATTTTATTAATTATGAATCAAATGGAAAATGTTTATTAAATGGTAATAAAAATGTTATTGCTATTGAAAAAAATACATATTTAATGAATATTAATCATATGCCTTTTACTATTTTAAAAACTGAACAAAATAAACAAATAGAAGAAATAAATTATAAACAAAAATATAATAAATTTTTATTGGATTATTTTAAAGCAAATAATTATGAGAGTAAGAATTTATTTATAAATGACACTGATTTTATTACACAAATATATATAAAAAATGTTGATTTAAAAACTATTAATAATTTAAATTGTATTCAATTGAAGATACAAAACATAATGGATAAAGATTATTTAATAGAATATAAAGTTATTGAATCAGATGATATTCACCAAAAAAATGTATTAATGTCAGGTGCAACTATGACTGGTTTATTTCAACCTACAATTGCAGAAGTTTCTACAATGTATAAAGATAAAATAGTTGGTAATTCTTTATTTTTTAATTCAACATTTTTCATTGAAAGTAATAATAAAATTTATCAAAGATTCTTTGTTGTTATAAATGGTGAAGGATTAGCATTAACAAAAGAATATAAAGAACAAGAATCAGAACAAAGTTATAATGTTGGTCAATACAATTTTTTATTAAAAATTAATTAGGTGGGAAAAATATAATAGCCTTGTTTATTAACAAGGCTTTTTTAAGGAAATATGTTAAATGTTTATGTTGCATTATGTAGTAGTATTAATTATTGCTATTGCTGGTTTTTCGGCTTTTATTAATGAGACTTTTTTTAAATTTAGTAGAACTATTGGTTTTACTGTTTTTTCAATGTTATTTTCATTATTTTTAACTTTTATAGTTAAAATTGCAATCGATTTAAATATCTCAAATACAGCAAAAGATATACATTATTCATTGCAAAATATTGATTTTCAGTACATTGTAATGAATTATTTAATTGGTTATTTATTATTTGCAACTGCATTACATACTAATATTGTTAAATTAAAATCTGTTATTAAAAATATATCATATTTAGCAACATTAGGTGTTGTAATTTCTGCTCTTTTAACTGGACTTATACTATATGTATTTTTTCTTTTATTTAAAGTAAAGGTTGGTTTAGGAGCTTGTTTAATATTTGGGGCTTTAATATCCCCAACAGATCCTGTTGCCGTTATGAGTGTATTAAAGAAAAATAAGACATTAGATTCAAATTTAAAAATTACAATAATTGGAGAATCTTTATTTAATGATGCCACAGGAATTTTACTTTTAATTATTTTTTATAGTATTTTTAGTGGAACAAATAATTCTATAAATTATGCTGAAATTATAAATCTAATGTATCATGAAGTATTTCTTAGTATATTATTTTCTATTTTAGTTGGGTTGGTTTTTGGAAAATTTATTTTAAAAAAAGTTAAATCATCACAAACAGGAATATTATTAACAGTATTTATTGCTGGTTTTGTATATTTAGTATGTCAAAAAACTCATTTATCTGCTCCGTTATCTATGGTTATTTTAGGTTTAATATGTGGATATTTTTTAACTTTATCAAAATTAGATACAACAAAAGTAAATGAATTTTGGGGTATTGTTGATGATATTTTAAATTCTTGTTTATTTGTTTTAATTGGATTAAAAATATTATCAATGGATATTAATTTAATTTTTATTTTTTTAGGAGTGATTACATTATTAGTTATATCCTTATCAAGATTTTCTTCAATTCTATTACCAATATTATTTTACAAAAACTATACATTTGAAGAAAAAATTAAAAGATCAATGGTAATGACTCTTGGGGGAGTTAGAGGTGGAATTAGTCTTGCTTTAGCACTATCATTAACAGAATTTCCAAAAGATCTTATATATATAACTTATATTGTTGTAATATTATCAATAATTTTTCAGAGTACATTATTTGAAAAATATGTTTTAAAAATTTCTAAATAAATATTTTTATATTATATATTTGACAGTATTTTAAATATATAATATAATTTTAAAAATATTAAAGAAGTAAATTATATTATGGAGAAAAAAATGCAAAGTATTGATAATTTTGATGATCATATTGAAAAAATTAAAAATGAAATAGATAATTTGAATCAAACATATTATAATTCATATTTAAATAGTTACATACAAACATTAATTGAAAAATGGCATGATTTTGAAATAGACCAAGAAGATAATAATGATGAATTTTTACAAACAATTGATGAGGGATTTGAAGCACTTGACTTAATAAAAGATGAATTGACTGCTGAAGATATTCAAGCAAATTTTCAAGATTTAGAATTAATAAAAAATATTAGAATATTATTTATAGATTTGGCAAAAGAAATAGGAATTGATTTAAATAAAATAGGAGAAGAACCTAATATAAATGTATCTAATATTGAGGAACAATCATTAGATACTAATTACAATGAAGATGAAGTTAAACAAGAAAATAATAGTAATATATTAAACACAGAAAAAATAGAAACAGAAGTTTCATTAGAAAAAGATCCTTTTAGTATTATGAATGAAGAATTAGAAAAAGATACAACACCATCTCCAGAATTTTTCAGTAAAGAAAAAACAGAAATTACTAGTCCTAAGACTTTACATGATTTAGATAATTTATCAGAATATCAAAAAATTAGAGAAATATTTAATCAAACAACAGAAAATTATAATAATATATTAGAAAAAATTAAAAATTTAAATTTAATTGTTGAGCCAGAAGCTATTGCAGAATTAACACAAAGTTTTACATCATTAAAAACATCTCTTGAAAATAAATATGAAAATTTAAATGAAAATTTAAAAACCTTTATAGATGAAATGGTAGTTGATATAAAACAAAAAACAGAAGACAAAATTACAGAGGCAATTGAAAGTAAAAAAATACAAACAGAATTAGATAAGAAATCAAAAGGTTTTTTAGCTATTGGAGGAGTATCTTCTATTTTATTTTCTCTATTTGTAGTAATTCAAATATTTTTGGGAATAACATATTATCAAGGATATGTTAAATATCAAAATTTAATGGAAGTTTTTAATCATATGCCAGCAAATCAAAAACAACAACTTTCTGAATGGATCTCAAACTCTTATCAAGATTTAAACACGAAGGAACAAAAGTGAAAAAGCTCATTGAAATTATGAATAAAATTAATGAAAATTTTGAATTTGTAATTGATTTTAATAAATTAGGTAATTTTTATAACTTTATTATAAAATTTCCTGATAATAAACAAAATATTGAATTTAAATCATTACCAAGTGAAATATTTAGATTCAAAGAGGATTATAATAAAAATTTTTATTATAGAGATTTATTAATATTAAATGATTTTATTGTTTTTATTTTATTGCTAAATGAAAGAGATTTTTCTTTTTATAACTATTATGATTTACCTCAAAATACATTAAATTTAATTTCATATAAAAAAACAAGAGATGATTTATATAATAACATTGGAACATTTAAAACATCAATATTTAAAAATTTAATAAATAATTTTTTAGAAATTTAAAAAGAGCCTCAATAAGAGACTCTTTTATTTTATCGTTCTATTTCTTTTCCTTTATTTTGTGCCTGTCTAGCTCCAGTATTTTGTTTAGGTTTTCCATTAATTATTGGTTGTCCTGCTTCATTTTTCTTAGCATCATTTCCAGTAGAAGCAATAAATTCATCTAATAATTTTTTATCATTATTATTAAATGAACTTTGAATATTATCTAATACTGTTTTATCTGCAATAAATGCTTTTGTATCATTGTCATAAATACCAACTTTTGTATCAACTAATAAGCCCTTATGAACTGGATCTTCCATTTTCATAAAAATTTCCATTTCCCCTGTTTCTTGATTTTGTTTCATTTTATAAGGAATTTTTTTATTTTCACCTTCCAAATCTTTAACTTTTGCCACACTTCCAACAAAAAATTTAGCAATTCCAGCCATAGCAAAAACGGCAGTTTCCATTGCTATAATACATGCTAAATAAACTTTTGTTTCAATAGAATAGCTACTAAAATTTTCTTTATAATCAGACATTGATTTAAAAAGAGAAGCTTTTTGTTTCATATATGTAGATTCTAATCTCATATGTAAATCATTTCTACCATGTTCATTATTTAATTGGTTAAGAATATCTTTTGTTTCTTTATAAACTTTTACTGCTTGGGGGCTTTTTTGCGCTTCAATATATAGTAAAAAATCTTGTTTATGATTTTCTAAATACTCATGAATTGGTTGATTATTAATAAAATGATCTGGATTGTTAAAATTAAAATCCTTATGAGCTAATAATCCCTGTAATAAATCAGCGTCATCAACAGTTAAATTATTAACTTCGAATTTATTTACATCAAATTTATCAACAATTATTTTTGATAATGAGGTATTTACTCCATTAAAATTTCTTTCTTTATCTAATTCTAACATTGGTAAAGAATGTATCATTTGAGAAAGAGCTGAACCATGTATTTTTGGTTTTTGTGTCATAAATTCAGCCAAACAATTAGCTATTTCTTTTTGATATGTTACACCTGTTTGATTTTTATTCAGATTTTTTATGTTATTAGAACAAAGTTCACTAGTTAAGTTATGTATTTGATTAGTATATATATCTGCTAATTCATCTCTAATTTCTTTTAATTCATCAGAAGGAAAGTCTTTTGTTTTTAAAGCTTTTTCTAAAGATTTTTCAAATATATTTGCTTTTTCAAATAATATATTGTAACATTTTTTGATTTCTTCTTCTGGATTTAAAGAAGTTTCTATGTGATTTAAAACCTGAATATCTTTATCACCTGTCATAATTGCATGTCTTAATAAATTTTCAGGTAATTGATCATAACTTAAATAATAATGATTTAAAATATCAGAATTTAAATCTAATGCTATTTTTTGGTAATCTTCTTCTGTTTGTTCTGGTTCAAGAATTTTAGGCATTTGATTAATACATTTTTCTAAAAAATCATGATCTGATAAAGCAAGTTTATAATCCTCATCCAATCCAATATTTATAACTGAGTTACTACCTATTAAATCACCTTCAATTTGTCTTTCAAATAGTATTTGATATATTTTATTATTATGATTTATAATTTGCTCTGAATTAGATATTTTTTCTTTTTCTATTATATTAAAAAAATTAGTATAATCTTCCTTTAAATCATTATTTATTTCACTATCTAAATCTAATAAATTTTTAGATGAATTACATTGAGTATTCAATTTTTTTAAATAATCATTTGTTTTTTCCCAATCAAATGAAATATCACCAGTTTTTATTTTTTCATTAGTTGATTGTTCTAAAACCAAAAGTTTCATTGCTTCAATTTGATATTGTTTATCTCCACCACTTAAAAAGCAATCATTTAAACTTTTTTGTATTTGAGAAATTTTTTCAATTGATAAAGATATATCATTTAATGTGGCTTTATTTTGAATTAATTCTGATAATTTTTGTTTTTCTAAATTTATTTCTTTTATATCAATCATAGCTACAGAAATAGCATCTTTATTATCATTTTTAAATTGATTCATTCTATCCTTAACTAATTTAATAGCAGTTACAAGAGAATGCTCTTTTGTTGTTTTTCCAATAATTGCCATGTCATTATCCATACTTTTGATAAAAGGGCTTTTATCATCTGAAATTATACCTGTATTAGGATTTATTTTAAAACCAGATGATGAAATTGTATGATTTTCTTTAAATTCTTGAAAATTCTGATAATTAGTTCTTATAAATGGTTGATCATATAGTTTATTGTTTTGACTTAATTTTACTGCTTCATTTTTTGAGATAATAGGAACACCATCATCACTATATCCATAAATATAAGCATGTGATAAAGATGCATTTTTATCAATTATTTTTTTTGCTGTTTCTGACAATGCCATAATAAATATCCTTTAAATTTAAAAATAATAATATTATATCATTAAAACAGTCAAAATAAAAAAAATAAATAAATATATAGAAATATGTTTATTTCTATATATTTATTGACATTTAAAATAGTTTTATGTTATAATAGTTATATTAATTTTAATTAAGGAACTTTAATGGCTAAAAAAAATAAAAAAGTACAAAATAATGACTACTTGTTTGATTTCAATGATGACTTAAACTCAAAAAACAATCAATCAATTGAGGACGTGATAGAAAATTCAATGTTAAAATATGGTTCTCACATTACATTAAATAGAGCAATTCCTAATGCATTAGATGGATTAAAACCAGTTCAAAGAAGAATTTTTTATTCATTTTTCTATTCAAATATTACAAACTCTTTTGAAAAACTAGCTGATGTAACTGGTACTTGTATGGGGAAATTTCATCCACATGGCGATTCCTCAATAAATGAGGCTACTGCCAATTTATTACAACCTTGGAAAAACTGCTTTCCTTTATTAGAAGGTCATGGTAATTGGGGTTCTTCAAGTGGTGATAGTTGTGCAGCTATGCGTTATATTGAAGTAAAAATTCCAAAAGAATGTTCTGAACTATTATTTGATAACATAAAAAAAGATGGAGTTGTTCCTTGGATGAAAAATTATAACGATAAAATTGATGAACCAATGTTGTTACCAAGTAAATTTCCTCTTCATTTAATTAATGGAACTTCTGGTATTGGTTATTCAACAAGCACAAATATTCCACCATATAATATTAATGAATTAACACAAGCAATGATATATATGATTGATAATAAATTTTGGTCTCATGAACATTGGGATATAAATGAACATAAAGATAATTTAATTGATATTATTAAAGGACCTGATTCACCAATCTCTACAAATATCTATTTTCAAGAACAAGATAAATATGCTTATTTGTTAAAATCAAAATATTCATTTAGAATGAGAGCTGATATGGATATTGATTATAACAAGCACCAAATTACAATTTATAATTATCCATTTGGTTTAACAGGCGAAGCTATTAAACAAGAACTAATGGATTTATCTCTTGAGAAAAGAACAATTAAAAGAGGAAATAAAACAGTTGAAATTGATAAACATGAGAGTGAAATTTTAAAAGTGTCAAATGAAAATCCTATTATGTCAGAATATACAGATGAAAATGAATTTTCTATGATTATTAATTTTAGAAAAGATGCTAACTTAGATGTAGAAGCTGTAAAAATTCTATCTAAAACAAAAATGGATATAACTTTTAATGTGAATCATATTGTAATTAATGATAAAAACATTCCAGAAGAAATGTCTCTATATAAAAATTTAAGGTTATTTTTATATTTTAGAAAACAGATTTACCTAAACTCATATAACTATGATATTAAAAAATTAGAAGAACAAATTCATTTATTAGATGGTTTTACAAAAATACTTAATAATAAAGAAAAATTTTTTAATATATTAAAAAATAGTAATAATCCTAAACAAGATATTCAAGATGGATTTAATCTAGATGAAAAACAAGCAATTCATTTATTAGAATCAAGAATTAAAAATATTACGCAAATTGAATTAGATTCAACCTTAAATGAAATTCAATCTAAAAGATCTGAAAAAGAAAAGCTAGAAAATATTATTTCTAGTGATTTAGAATTATTTAAAGATATAAAAAATGAATATTTAAAATATTTAGATAGTAAAATGTTAAAAAACACTCAAAGAAAAGGTATTATTTCTGATTTATCATCTATTAAAGATATTTCATTAAAAGATATTATTGATGATGTAAGTATTTCTGTTATTTTAACTGATGAAAATAATGTTGGATATATTAGCCTAGAAGATTTTAAAATACATAACAAGGGAACAAAATTAAAAAATAGCTCAATAAGTAATAGTGTTTTAGATATTCAAATTAAAAAATCAATATCTTGTATGTTAAAAGATAAATGTTATTTTATATCAAATAAGGGTAGAATTTTCTCTTTAAATTTATGGGAAATCCCTAAAGATAAATTTGTTAATATTAGAAATTATTTAAATTTGTCAATGGATGAAGAAATTATTCAAATTTTTAAAGAAGATCCTCTTTTAAAAGATATTTTAATTGTAACAAAAAATAAAATAAAAACCTTCTCTCTTGACTGTTTAAAAAACACTTCTGATAATTTAGGGAAAACTTCAATTATTTTAAGTGATGGAGATATAGTGCAAGAGGTAATTCCTCATAATAAAGACAACTTACAAGATGTTCTATTGGTGTCAACTGATGGAGATGTATTAAAATTTCCAAAAGATTCATTTAAAGAATTAAATAGTTTAAGAACTAAGGGAAGAAGAGCTATATCAAAAAATGATACAATTTTAACAGCTAATGTCTTAAATAAAGAAAACCAAGAAATGTTAATATTATTTTCAAATAAAGGAAAAATAAAAACTATTGATCCAAATGAAATAAAAATCAAAAAAATAGGACAAGCTCCTGTTAAAGGATTTAACAATAATGAGAAAAATGGCTTTTTGATAAAATCATTTGTTATTGATAATAAAAGTAAATATGTGTTAAAATTTACCTCAAAAGATGGTAAAATTTCATTAATAAATTTAGATCCAAATGATTTAAATGTTGTATCAAGAACAGCAGCTAGTGCAAATAATTTTCTAAACATTAATGATAATGAAGAGATAGTACATATAGAAATTGAAAAAATTAATATTCACGAACAAAATGAAGTTGGTGAATAAATAATACTATTCTAAAAATAAAAAATAAAAATTTTTAAAGGATTTTAAATGATAGAAAACAATTTAAACAATGCATATGATGCAAATGATATTAAAGAATTAACTTTTCCAGATACAGTTAGAGAAAAAGTGGGGATGTATTTGGGTGATGGAGGACAAAGTGGCTTTGTACATACTTTAACAGAAATATTAGATAACTCCATTGATGAATATGTAGCAGGTCATGGTTCAATAATTGAAGTAAATATTAATAGTGATACAAATAAATGCTCTGTCAGAGATTATGGAAGAGGTATACCATTTGATTTAAATTCTAATAATATTAGTGCATTAGTATTAGCAATGACAACTTTACATGCTGGTGGAAAACATAGAAGTAAAGATGGTAAATCAAGTTATAAATATAGTTCAGGAATTAATGGTGTAGGGGCATCTGTAGTTAATGGAGTTTCTAATAGTTTCTTTGTTAAAGTTATTAGAGATAATAGAGTAGCAACTATTGAATGGAAAAATGGTAAACTATTTAAAGATTTAGAAATTACTGAAAATATTAATAATGAAAAAAATGGAACTTTTGTTGAATGGACTCCTTCTGTAAAAGAGGATGAATTTGATCATTTTAATGTATTTGAATCTGATTGTAAATTTATTAAGGAAGATATTGTAAATATGTTTCAATATATTCCATATTTAAATATTGGGTTAGAAATAGTTTTAAAGTTTGATAATGAAGTTTTGTTTTTTAAAAAACAAGATAGTTCTGCAAATATTTTACAAACAAATAATCAAAAAACTTTACTAGAAAACACTCCAATATTTAAAGAAGAATTAGCTTTAATTGCTAACAAAATGAATAATTCTAAAAAAGTTATTCCTCTTGATGTTTGGGATACATATTCACAAGAAGAAAAAAATAAATATGAAATAAAGACATCTTTAATTGAATTAACATTTAATTTTGCTATGGTAGAAAATCCTCTTCAATTAAGTTTTGCTAATGGTGTTAGAATTGGTGGAGGTAAACCAGATATTGCATTCAAACAAACATTAAAATCAGTTGTTAATGAATATGTGGCAATGAAAAATAAAAAAATAATTTTTGAACAAGAAGATATTTTTAATAATTTAACATTTATGTTAAGTGTTAAGATTAATCAGCCTTCATTTTCAGGTCAAACAAAAGATAAATTAAACAATCCTGAATCAGGAGTTATTACTAAATATTTTATGGAAAAATACTTAAATTATTGGATAAATAATTTAGATAGAGATGATATTAATCTAATTTTACAAGTATTGGAAACTTGCCAAAAAGCTAGACAAAATTCAAAAAAAATAATGAGTGAATCTTTAAAATCTATCAACTCATTAAAACCATCAGAAATATTAAAATTAAAAGGAAAATTAGAAGATTGTTGGTCAAATGAATCTGAAAAAAATGAACTTTTTATTGTTGAGGGAGACAGTGCGGCAGGTCCGGTAAGAATAACAAGAAATTCCAAATATCAAGCTTTTATTCCATTAAAAGGGAAGCCTTTAAATGTTATAAAAAAAACCAATCAATATAAGGTTTTTCAAAATAGTGAAATAAAATCATTATCATATGCTTTAGGTGGAATTGGAGAAGATTTTGACATTGATAAAGTAAAATATCATAAAATTATTATATTGGCAGATGCTGATTTAGATGGTTATCATATTACCTCATTAATGTTAACTTTCTTTTTTCATTTTTATCCAGAAATGATAAAAAAGGGATATATTTATGTTGGATTGGCACCTTTATATAAAATCATCACAAATAACAAAAATACTATGTGGGCTTGGGATGAAGAAGAGTTAAAAGAAAAAACAAAAGATTTAAAAAATTATAATTTAACAAGAAATAAAGGTTTAGGAGAAATGCAAGCCAAAGATTTATTTGAGACAACTTTAAACCCTATTAATAGAAAAATTATAAAAGTAACAATAGAAGACTTAATTGAAAGTAAGAATAAAGTGAATACTTTTATGGGAGATGACAAAGAAGACAAATTTACTTTAAAAGATATTATGAAAAAATATTTCTTAACAAATCAATCTGAATTAAGTTTTATTAGAGAATAAGGAAGAATAATGGAAAATAAAGAAGATATATTAGTTGATTTTACATTGTATAATTTTAATCAAGGTTATTGTTATTTTGTATCATTAGATAAAATAGATGATAATTATAAAGAGAATTGTGAAACTTATTTTAAAAATGATTTAATTGAAATATCTTTTTCAAGAAATTCTTTAAAAAAAGAAATTCTTGAAAATTTAAACACTATAAAAACAGATATAAAAGAGGTTTTTTTAAGAGTGTCATTCTCAAAAATAATATCATCGCCAGATTATACATATGCTTTTTTACCATTATCTGTTTATAATATCTCATTATCAGAAATAGTTGAAATTAATGAAGATATTACTTTTATATATAAAAAATAAAATTTTTAAACAATCCAGAATTAACATAAAAATTAATGTTGTTTTTTGATACATTGTTAATTTTTTAGGTTAAAAAATAATATTTTAATAAAAAAAACTTGACTTATTTTAAGGAGTACACTATAATAATGTAATAATGATGAAATAATTTTATAAAATTATTGTTTTTAAAGTATTTTTAATTAAATTTAATAAAGGAAAATATATGAAAAAAGTATTAGTTACATTACTTGCTGCAAGTTCAACAGTTGTTTTTGCAGATTCATTTCAAGAGTTTAATAATAATTTGTATGCATCATATGACTTAATTTCACCTGGTTATAATAATGCAAAAAATTTAAATAATTGGGGTATTGGTGGAACAGTACAAACTAAAAATAATATTTGGTTAGCTGGTGCAGCATCTATGGGGCAATCAAATGCTGATGGAAATTTACCAGCCCAAAATATTGGTAGTATTGGATTAAAAGCAGGTTATGCTTTTCAATTCTTCAATGGTGATGATAATGGCTTCCAAGTAATTCCATATTTATCATTTAGTTCTCAACAAGGAGCAGTTGTTGTAAATAGTGCTAATAATGGTGCATTAAATTCTGGACAAATTTATAATTATGGTATTGGTGTTCAGCCTGAATATCGTTTCCTTGGCTCTTTAAAAGCTGCATTAGCTTTAGGAATGTATGGAAATCAAATTAATATTAATGGATCAGATCAGCAAAATGTTAATTATTATATTAGCCCAGAAATTCAATATGATATTGCTAAAACAATTATGTTAGGTGTTGGATATTCTTATACAAATGCCTTTAATGCAAATAATTCTTTAACTGGAACAGGTGGAACAAATACTGTATCATTTAAAGTAGGTTACTTATTTTAAAATAGAAAAGGAGGGCAACCTCCTTTTTTCATATAAAGGAAAATAAATAGATGTTGGAATATTATGTTGAAGAGTATAATTTTTTACCACAGAAAAAAAATTTAACTGGTAAAAATGCGATTGAAGCAGTTAAAGAAAATATTGACAATATATTTTTTATAAAAAAATTTGATGAAGCAATGGCAATTGAAATATTATCAAATTATGGACTTTGTTTGCCAATCATTCCAAATCAAACAAAACAAATGTGTTTAACTGCTGTTAAGCAAAATTATAAAGCATTACAATTTGTCCATGAACAAGATGATGATATATGTATTGCTGCTTTAAAAACAAATTGGAAGGCAATACATTATATTAGAGAACAAACCCCAAAAATAGTTGATGAAGCTATTAGACAATCTTGGGAAGCTTTGGAATTTATAATATCTCCTAAAAAACAGAATTTAATTGAAGCTATTAGACAAGACCCAAAATCTTTATTATTTTTACCAACTAATCCCAATGAAGAAATGTCTTTAATTGCAGTTCAACAAGATGGTATGGCATTACAACATATCCCTGGTAGGAATCAAAATAAAAAAATATGTACTATCGCTATTATTCAAAACCCAAATGCAATAAAATATGCAAAATATCAAAATGATGATATTTGTATTGAAAGTGTTAAAAATAATGGTTTAAATTTACGATACATAAAAAAACAAAATCAAAAAATATGTGAAGCTGCTATATCAAATAATCCAGAAGCTATAAAATATGTATTTAAACAAAATGAAGCTTTGAATAAATTAGCAGTTAGTCTAGATGGTGAGACATTAAAATATATTCATAATCAAACGTTAGAAATTTGTAATATAGCGGTATCACAAAGAATTTTTGCTTTAAAATATGTTTCAGACGATATTATAAACAATTCCAATAAAAAAGGTTTTTTAAATAAATTTTTTAAATAAAAAGGTATAAAAACCTTTTTATTTATTTTCAAGGGGAAATGGGTCTTCTAATTTAGAATTAATTTTAGTTAAAGTTTCTTGATAAAGTTCAGGATAATCTTTATAATAGATTTTAAAATATTCTATTATTTCCTTTTTTAAATCATCAATATTTTCTTTGTTGTTGGTGGCACAAATGAAATCTATTAAAAATGTTCTAAATTTTTCTCGTTCATGTTTTAATTCACTTACTTTTTTTTCTACTGTTTTTATTAAGATACTCGTCATATTATCTATAACATTATTACTCATAACTATACCTTTTAAAATAAAATAATATATTATTATAACATAATAGTATATTATTTGTCAATTTTTAAATTTATATTAAAAACTTATATTATATATTATTTTTTAAAAATTTTTATTTGTGATAAAATTAGTTAAATAAAAAATAATACAAAAAAGGATTTTTTTAATGAAATTAAATATATTTGAAACATCAAAAAAAACTACTAATTTATCAAAAAATGATTATAAATTATACAATAATGTTAAATTAACAAATGAATTTAATTCTATTATAAAATTAATTTTGATAAAATACATAACTGATAATATTTCCAATCAAAAACTTGATGAGAATTGGAAATCTTTTTTATCTGATTTTATTATAAATAAAACAGATAACCATAATTTATTCATATTATTAGCACAAGAATTAAAAGAGACACCTCATTTAGGTAAAAAATTTATAAATTTTTTATTAAATTCTCAAATTAATGAAAAAGATAATTCTTTAACGACAAATATTAATATATCTGATAATTGTTCTCTATCATTAAAATTTTTAAAAGATTACTCAAAAAATATCTTATCTAATATAGTTGAAACAAAAATTATTATAAATAACAATGATCAATTAGTTGTTAATAAAAATGTAGAAAATAAAGAAATATCTATATGGTATGATAAAGATTTTTTAATCAATGGTGTTAATATCTTTTTAAAATCTGCAAAAATTGAAGAAAAATTTTTAAAAGAATACCAAATTAAAGAAAAAGAAAATCAAATAAATCGTATAAATTTATTAAATAAAAAATTTTTTGTTGAAAATAATTTAACAGATGTACTTGTAGCCATAATAGAAAGAGAGAGTTTTAAAGGTCAAGAAAAACTATCAAAAATTATTGAAAAAAATGAAAATGACAACATTACATTTGAATATGATAAATCAACTAATTCATTTTCTATTTTAAAAAAAACTAATGATAGTATAAATATACAAAAAAATACAGAAATAGTTTGTAAAGGTGAATTTTTAAATAGAAAAAGCATGACTATAAGTTATAATAAAAATTATTCAATGCATGATATATTAAAAATAAACAATATTATTCAAAATTTTATACAAAAAAGTTCTTATATTTATCCGAAATTTAATTGGATTGAAATAAATACAAATAGTTTTAAAAGTGGAAAAACAGGATATAGGACAAAAAATCATAGTGAATTTTATGGATGTTATCAACCAATAGAGCCTATTTATTTAAAAATAAACAAACAGACTTTAAATTTAATGAAAAAATTAAAACAAAGAAAAGATATAGAATTTTATACTAATGAAAATAAAACACATCAAATAAAAATTTCCATAGATAAAGATAATATTAATATTCAGTTAAATGGTAAAAATCAATGTAGATTTAATATTAATAAAAGTGTTTATCAAATAGGAGAATCTGAAAGACTTTTGTGTAATATTTATTTTTTAGTTGATGAAAAAAATATTAATACAATTATAAATAATATAGATATTAATAATTTAATTCATAATAATTTAAAAATTTCAAAAAATAAGGAGTATGAAATTGAATAAAATAATAAGAACAAAGTATTCATTTAGTGAAAAAACATTAAGAGATTCAAATATAAAAATATCAGATATTTTTAACGATATAACAAATAATGATACAATAATAATAAATGATAATAATTTATTTGGATATATTGAAGTTTTTAAAGAAGCTAAAAAAAGAAATTTTAATGGAAACATATTATTAACCTATCATTTAAACAATGAGCAAAATATAATAATAAATTCCATTGCAGAGCTAGAATTATTAACATCTACGATAAATAAATATAATCAATCTACAGAAATACAATCTTTAAATAATAAAACTGGTATTTTATCTACTGATAAATTAAATGAATTAAATAAATTATTAGAAAAAGATGAAGAAATTAATAAAAAACTTAACATTGTTAATAATGATAATTTATTGAATTTAAATTTATTAAGTATAAATAATGAAATTCAAAACCATGTAAATAATTTAACTTTTGATAATTTTCTACCAAATTTAAATCCACAATTAACAAAAGAAGATATAATAAAAAAATTAAATCAAAAATTAGGTTATAATGAAGATTCAAATTTTGAAAATATTAGACAGTTGTATATAAAAAAATATAAAGAAGCATTGCCAGAAAATAAAATATTGATAGAACAAGAAGCTAAAATAGCACTAAAAAAATATAATGAATATATGAATAGAATAGACTTAGAATGGAATGTAACATCTAAATTTATAAAATATATTCATTTTGTCTCTTATTTAGTTAATACATTAAAAGATAATAATTTACCAGTAGGACCTGGGAGAGGTTCTGCACCAAGTTCTTTAATTTGTTATGCTTTAAATATTTCTGAAATTGATCCTATTGAATATAATTTAGATTTTTCAAGATTTTTAAATGAAGAGCGCATGGATTATCCTGATATAGATATAGATATTCCTGCATATGTTAGAGAAATGATACCTAAATTATTACCAGATTTTCATTTTGTAAAAATACAAACTATGAGTAATATAAAAATAGTCACTCAATTAAAAAACTTATGGGAAAAAAAACAAAATAATGATCCTATTTTAAATATCAGAGAAGATTTATTTTTAATAAATTCATTGAAAAAAGTTATCAAAGAATTAGAAGTTGATCCTAATTTAATTAATTTAGTTGAAAGTAATTTTAATAATTATATTTTTCAAAAATTAGAACAAGAAATAAATAAATTACCAGAAGAAAAATTTAAATTATTTAAAAATAAAATACTTGAAATTAATGATAAAATTAAAAATTTTCAAGGTACATCAATTCATGCTTCTGGTTATATAATATTATCTAAAGAGCAATATAAAGAAATGAGTAAATTAGTTACATCTATTTATAATGATGGTGTTGAGGTTTTTCAAGCATCAAAAGAATGTTTAGAGGCAATAGGCGCTCAAAAATATGATCTATTGGCATTATCTTATTTAGATATAATAAATAATACAAAAAAACAAATAAGTAATTATAAAGAAATTAATTATAAAGCTAAAAATATTGAAGAAATGGATGATGCTACATTAAAAACTGTATTAAGTTTAGCAAATAATGGAAATAGGTCTTTATTTCAATTAGATAGTTTTAATATTCAAATAGTATGCATGAAAGTTTTCAATGAATGGATAAACAGTAAATCAGATAATAAAAAAGATTTACTTGAAATTGTAAGTGATATTATTGCTATAATAAGACCAGGGGTAGTTCAAAATAATATAGATTTAAATTATATAAACAATTTAAATGGAGGTAATTCTGATTTTTTAAATTCTTTTAAATCTGATAAAAATATTTATGATAAATTAGTAAAAATATTTCCTCTTGGAAATTTAATATATCAAGAAGATGTAATGATGGTTGCAAAAGAATTTGGAGTAAAAAATGCAGATTCTTTAAGACGTGCTATGGCTAAAAAAAATCCAATTGAAATGGAGAAACAAAGGGAAATTTTTATTAATTCAGCATTAAGTCAAAATAATAATTTTAATAAAAATGAATTAAATAAATTATTTAATACATTAGCGAATTATTCAGAATATTGTTTTAATAAATCTCATAGTATTTCTTATGCAAAAATTTTATTAGAAACAGCAAATTTATTTTCAAATTATCCAAAAGAATATATAATATCTTATTTAAATCAAACAGATAAATTTGAAAATGTTGTAAATATAATAAAAGAAGGAACTGAAAGGGGGTGTAGTATTCAATTCATAAAAGAAGATAAAACAATAAAACATCATATTTCTAATGATAATATTATTTTAAATATAAATAATTTAACAACATCTGCTAAATTTGATAAAGATGCTATTTTAAAAACAGCAATTAGCATTGGAAAAGAAATTTCAAATCAAAAAAATTGGAAAAGTAAAATATTGAGTGATCCAATGGCTTATTCACAAAAATCTCACAGATTAATTAATTCATTAGTTCATGATAATTCAGAGGAAAAATATTTGTTAAAAAATATTTCTAAGGAAAAAGGGCAATATGGAGAATACTATAAATATGAGTTTTCTAATGGAAAACTTGCTTTTGATAAAAAAAGATTACCATTAGAAATTGGAAAAATTTATAAATTAAATTTTAAAAATAGAAATTTAGTTAATTATAAAGAAACTCATGTAAATAATGAAAAACTAAATTTTTCAACATATGTTTTAAATCAAAATGGAGTAACTACAAATCCTTTAACTAATGATACTTTGCAATCATTACCATTAATTAATAAAAATGGTTTAATAAAAATTAATGGTACTACTAATGGAATTGATTTTGAAATGAAAATTGAAACATTCCAAGACAAGAAAAAATTAATGCCAATTAAACAAGAAAATATTATACAATTATGGTGACTTTTTATTAGATAATTTAATTATTTTTATCAAAAATAATTTTATGTTATAATATATAATAAATAAAAATGAAAGGAAATATAATGGCTGCTGAACAAAATAATGTGAGAGATATTGGAATACGTCAAGGACTGGCAAAAAAAGACATTTTTTCTGCTATGTTAAAATCTATTAATACTCAAATAAGAGATGGTGAAGTTACAACAGATGGAGTTGTTATAAAATTTAAAGAAAATTTAATTCCATTAGAAATTAAAGAAGATAAAAAGAAATTAATTACTTTTTCTCAACTTTTTATTAATCAATTATTTGGCAATATAACAAATTATGAAAATGTACATACAGCTTTAAGTAGATTTGGAAAAAATAATTTATTATCGGAATCTATGTTTAACAAAATAGAGGCAAAAAAAGATAAATGGAAAGAAGTATTTGGGGATGAAAATTATTTCGAATTAAATAATAAAGATCACCCGCAAAAAAATTTCTTAATCGGGAAATTATTATTTAATCATTTATATACAACTTTTGACAATGTTGTTAAAGATTTTGTAAATTCAGATATTGTAAAAAAATATAACACTGATATAACAAAAAATGAAACAATATTAAATTATAAAAATTCTACTAATATTGGAATAAAATATTTTGAAACAAGAGGAGAAGAATATATTCAAGCAAGAATTGAATTAAAAAAAATTCATCAAGAACTTAATAAGGAGTTATTAAATCAGCTACTTCCTCATATAAGTAAATTATATGAATTTTTTGATTTAAAAAATTCAAGAGAACAATCTGCTCTTTTTACTTATAATGTAAAAAAAGTTATGAATTACAGAGAAAGTTTAAATGGTGTAAATGTTTTTCCATTGTTTTGTAATGTTGAGAAATTTATATCTCAAAATTTAGATTCTAAACATTTTGAAAATAAAGTTAAAAATACAAATATTGAAAAAAGTACAGAAGATATGCAAACTGATGATTGGAAGAAAAAATATACAGTTAAAGAAAATAATTTAGGTTTTTCAGTTTGGGAAAAAAAAGGCACTAATAGACTTTTATTAAGAAATGATTCTCCTTTTGGAACAGAACAAGATGCTATTGAATTTGCAACATCATTAAATAAAAATAGAACATTAGGAGACAGAATAAAAGGTGAATATATTTGCAATTTTAAAACTAATTTTATAGATGTTGATAAAGCTGCATATGTTCAAGCTAACAATTTAAGATTTTTTGAGAGTGGAAAAAGTTTAGATGATGAAAGTTATAAGAATTTTATTAATGTAAGTACAAATAGTTTTGAAATTTTTGCAAAATCATTAAATATTAGTTCCTTAATGATTATACCTAAACAAAAAATTCTTAATTCAAATGAATTAATGCAAATCAAAAATGAATTGATAAATAATCTTGAAGCATTACAATTAACAAATAAAGAAGATAATAATATTATAAAAAAACTGAAAGAAACAGAGTTTAAAGAAACAAAAAACTTTTCAAAATTTTTATATGATCAATTTAATTTAAAATTATCACATTCAAAAAATCAATCGCAAGAATTAAATAATTTTGATCAACAATTATTAAATTGTTTTGAAAATATTTTAGAGAAAGAAAATGTTTTGGGAATATGTGCTGCTTCAAGAGGATTTTCTAATTATGCAGCTCATTTTGAAACAACTAATAATGCAATAAATATAACTGCAAAATCTATAAAACAAACTACTGGTGTTTTTGCACATGAATTTGGGCATTTTTTAGATTTATTTATTGGTAAAAATATAAATAAACAGATTAACCAAAAATTTGAATTAGAACCAAATAATAGTGAATTAGGCATTCATTTAAAATGGAGTAAAGATCAATATTTAACTTCAATAAAAATAAAAGAAGAAAGCATTCAAAATCCATTATATTCTAGTTTTAAAAATTTTTTAGATAAAACTTTAAAAGATAATGATGGAAATAAAACTGAATTCTACAAAAATAATATTAAAGCAGATGAGGGTAAAACAACTCCTTATTTTAATACTAGAGTTGAATTATTTGCAAGAGCATTTGAATCAATGGTTTATTGGAAAATGCAAAATAGTGATATTATCGATACATTTCTTGTAAAAATCCAAGAACAAGGTGGGGTTTATTTAAATAAAGAAGAATTTATTGCATTAGAAAAAGACTTTGATAATTTTATTTTAGAATATAAAAAGGAATTTAATATCAGAGATTACGTTCAAGGTGAAAAACAAAAAGAATATGAATATTTAAATACCTCTGATTCGATACAAGAAAAATTTATATCAAATAATGAGCAAATAGAAAAAAAACCTAACAATAAAGAATTTCAATACACTTTATTTTAAATTTTTTTCAATTTTATTTGATTTTAAAAAAATAATAAGTTATAATTGGTAAATTAATTTTTTAATGAAAGATTTTATTTATGAAACAATTACCAATTATAACTATATTACCATTATTAATATTCATTTCTGGTTGTAATAGTGGAGATTCATCTAGCAATCAAGTTATTAATCAAGGAATGAATATATCAATAACCCCAAATTCAACGGGTGTCTGTAGTTATGTTAATGCTCCTTGTGTGTCAGTAAGTATTTGTGATAGCAGTGGAAATAATTGTTCTACTGTAAATAATGTATTATTAGATACAGGTTCTTATGGTTTAAGATTGTTTAATTCAACAATAAGTCAAAATACTTTAGACAATCTTAAACCTATAACAGACAAAAATAATAATCCAATTGGTGAATGTGTATCATATGGTGATGGAAGTCAAAATTGGGGAGGTGTTTATAAAGCAAATATAAATTTATCTTCTGATGCAATTGCAACAAATGTTCCAATACAAATAATAAATTCATCTTTTTATACTCCACCAAGTGAATGCTATAATGCAACTCAATCTCCTCAAGATTTTGGATTAAATGGTGTTCTTGGAGTTGGATTATATATTGCAGATGGTGGAAGTTATTATTCATGCAATAATAATGGATGCAGTGCAATTTCATTGAGTTCAAATGAACAAGTTTCTAACCCAATTGCTTTTTTACCAAATAATAATAATGGATTAACTTTATTATTTCCTTCAATTCCATTAAATGGATCAAAAAATCAATCAGGAACTCTTTACTTTGGTGTAAATACTAATAGCCAAAATACTTTTAATCCATCTAATGTTTACAAGGCTAATACTTCTAATATACCAACATTTTCATCACAATATAATTCTAATTCATATTCTGCGTTTTTAGACTCAGGAACAAATACACTTAGTATTGCAAATTCAGGATTAACATCTTGTGAATTTTCAAGTAGTTGGTTATGTCCTAGTAATAATACTAATTTAACTTTTTTGAATTATAATTCAAATAATACAGGAATACAATCAATTTTAACAATAGGAAATGCATCTTCATTATTAAATACAAATAATACTTCTTTTTCAACAATTGGTACTAATTTAAATTTTGGAATTGGTTTAAATTATGTAGATTATGGACTTCCATATTTTTATGGTAAAACTATACAATTAGTTTTTCAAAACTCTAATTCAAATTTAGGAACTGGTCCATTTTGGGCTTGGTAATTTTATAAGGACTAAAAAGTGAAAAAAATCACAACAATCTTTTTATGTTTATCTTTTATACATAATTCTTTTGGTATAACAATAGGTGATAAATATATTGTTAATTCAAAAATTCAAAATAATACAGAAAAGGTTATTTTACAAAACAATAATAAACTATCTTTTTCAACAGATAAAAATGGTATAGTAAATAAAATAAATTACGAAGGATCTTCGCCATTAAATTTACAAAATTCACTTGGTAAATATTATGAAAGTTATAATCTAACATGGAAAAATCGTGAAAATAAATATAATCATACATATGCTCAAATAAGAACAGAAAATGTAGAAGTTACGTCTTTTGGAATTGGTGGTAAAGTTTATAAAAATGAAATATTATTAATTAAAGAATAAAATATATGATTTTATCAATAGAATATTCTTTAATTTTTATCTTTTTTATATTAGTTTTTCTTTGTGGTTTAAAAATATTTAAAATACAAAAAATATATTTTTATATTATGTTTTTTATTTCATTTATTTTGATTTTTTCTTTAATTATAAATATTTATTTATTAAGGCAAAATGAAGTAAAAATAGAGAATAATTATTTAAAAACAAAAATAATTACAAAACAAAATAATTTTAAGGGGGCACTGTGAAATTTATAAAAAAAATAGGGTTTTACGAAAGTGAACCAATTGAATATGAGATAAGAAATGAAAATCATTCAATTGTTGTGGAATTAATTTATAAAGTTTTCCCAATAATTGAAACAAATGATGGTTTTTTATTCAAATATTCTGTAATAGAAAAAAATTATGGAGGGCAAACAAATAGAGTTATTCCCTGTGAAAAAGAAATTGATATTAAACAAATGATAGAAATGATTATTAATGATATTGCTGGAAATCCAGAATTGTTAACTTCATTTATAGGGTTAACATAAAATGGAAGATAAGTTAAAAAAATATTATGTATCTATATGTGTTCAAGGGGAGTTAGATATTATTAATATTTTTATACAAAATACTCAAAAAGATAGTAATTTACTTTTATATTCAACTTTTATACAAGATATATTAAGAGCTGAAAAATTGACTTTCAATGAATATAGTAAAGAAGATGCTTTTTTTGATGAATTTGAGAATAAATATTATGCAAACATAGAAATTAACACAGAAATTCAGACAAAAGATATTAATAAATTATTAGTTTTATTAAGACAAGATGAAACAAAATTAAATAATTATTTTAAAACTTATTTTAATAAGAATTTAGATATTTTAGTAGCTGCAAAACAATTAAGTTTTAATGAGGAAAATTATATTTTTGTAAAATAATTTGACATTTTTATTAATTTATGCTATAATAAATGTTCTATTAATAAAAAGGAATATTTGTGAAAAAAATAATTGGTGAATACAATATAAATATAACAAATTTATTAAAATCTTTGAATTTTAATTTTTTTGGGTTTACATTAACATATATTATTTTTTGTTTTAATTTATTATATTTGAAAATTCATCTTAATTTATTTTTTATATGTATTGTTTTTTTTGGTTTATTGCAATTAAATTTGCTTATAAATACAAAAAATATAATATCAAAACTAACAAATATTGTATATGTTGATAAATTTAATTTATTAAGTTTTAAAGATGATGAAATTTCTCAATCATTAAATGATTTTGAGCAAAGATTTCATATTGATTTAACAAAAGTTTATATTTTAAAAAATGTATTACAATTTATAACATTTATTTTATATTTTTGTTATTTGCTGTTTTTAATAATATCTTTAAAATATAAATATGTTGAAAATGATTTTTTGCCTTCTTTAATAATGTCTATCCCATGTGTATTTATTAGTTTTTTTTCAATAAATAATGCATGTAATAAAATAACAACATATAAATATAAAAATACTTTTTAAAGGAGTTTCTTTAATGATAAATAAAAAATATTTAGTTTTTTTACCTTTTTTAGTTATGGGGTGCGGAGTTAATATGCAAAATAATGCTCCCACAAATAAAGGAACAATTGATAAAGATGGTTATGTTAAAAATATACCTGAGTTAAAAAATTGTAGAATGTTTTATCTAACAGATCTAACAAATAAAAGATATCAATTATTAAAATGCAACGAGTCATCGCAAGAACTTTCTATCTCTTCAAAAAACAAAGATGATATAGAGCAGAATAATTTTATTATTAATTAATAGTGTAATATCAATAATATTTTTCATATTAATTTTATAAAAAAGATTTGACTTTTGACATAATGTTATGTTATAATTGTTATAATAAAAAACATTGTAAAGGAATTAAAATGAAAAAATTATTTATATTACTCTTAATCTCAGCAATTTCAAATGCTGCAACAATTTATATTCCAAATCTACAAAAAGAAAGTAATGTTAACATTAATTATAATACAGATGTATATAACAATCAAATAAAAAAAGAAATAAAATATTCAAATTTATTTCAACTATATAATCATAATTACAACTATAGTGTAGATAAGGAAAGTGGTCTTAAAGAAAGTTCTCCAAATAGCATTTATCCTGATTTTATATTAGTTGGAGAAATCATTGATTATTCAAATGAAAATTTAGTTAGTAATATAATTAATACTAATAAATCATCAGATGTATATAGTATTAATATTCTAGTTTCATATCATTTAATTAGAACAAAAGATAATGAGATTGTTGCTGAATTTAATTCATATGGAAGTGGTGGGAATGCATTACTTATAGATCAAAATAGCAGTTTAACAAATCCCAATAGGCATAATATCCCTTTATTAATAAATAAAGCAGCCATTTCATTATCTAATGATGTTTTAATTAATTTAAACTCAACTAAAATCAATTAAAAGTGACAGTATATGAAAAAAATTAATATTAATTTTCCTATGTTTTTTTATATAAAAAAGAGTAATGATAAATATTCTTATTCTTTTCCTAATTCAAAAACTAATGAATATATTTCATCAAAATTTTCTTCTTATAATGATGCATTTGATTTTTTTCAAATATTAATAAACAATGAAAAAATGTATCATCAATATCATTATAAAGTTGGTTTTAATAAGTTAGAAATGGCAAAATTTGAAATAATTTGTAGTCCTTTTTTGTCTAACATTATTATAGAAAATAAAAATGAAAATATTAGACTTATAACTTCTTTTGAAAATTCTGTCTATGAAATAGTTGATTTATTAGTAAAAAGTTATTCATATTATAATAAAGTAGAGTTTAAATTAGATAATTTTATGATATTGTCTTTATTAAAAAAAGAGAATATTATGACCGAACCAGAATACTCAACTTTAAATTTAAATGAATTTGTATTTGATGAAAATAAAAATTTTGTTGCTATAATCAAACAAAATAATGAATATTATTATTTAATTAATTTGAATAAGAATTTTCATATGGTAAAAACTTTAAACAATCAAAATATTTATTCAGAAAAACCTATAATATATAAAAAGATATATACTTTAGACAAATTTAAAAAGCTTTTAAAAAATGGTTGATTTATATATTATATGTTATAATGATAAATAAAAATTTTTAAAATAAATCTTAAGAAAGGTAAAAAATGAAACAAGTTTTATTAATAATTGGAACTTTAATGGTTTTTAATAGTTATGCTGATCAATTGAATGAATCAACAGAAATAATTAAAAACAATCCCACAGTAAATAGCAAACTATATAGTGGTGCTCAATTTCCAGAACAAAATGAAATTACAAATAATAAAGCAAAATATAATTCAACTAAAAATTTAAATAATCCCACAGTAAATAGTAAATTATACAGTGGTGCACAATTCCCAGAACAAAATAATTTTTAATATGAAAGGATTTATATCATACATAACATATTAAATGTATTTTGTTAGTATTATTTCTTTTTTGGCACTAAGTTGTTTATTTATATTTGTTTTTTTTGAATTAAGAAAAACTCTGAAAAAAGAAGAGGATAAAAGTCAAATTTGGGGAAAATTAGATATAAATACAAAGAAATGAATTGATTATTAACTTTATTTGTGATATAATAGAGTATTGATTTTTGAAGGATACAAAATTGACTAATGCAAAAATTTCAGAAAAAACATATGATTTTTCAATTTTTTTTGAAGAGGATAATTATAATAAATGTAAAATTTTAAAAACTGTATATACAAATAATAAAAATACTGCATTAGGTATTTTAAATGATAATAATGAAATTGAGTTATTGTTAACTGCAAATTTAGATTTTAAATTACCTGAAAAGAAGGTTTTACTAAAAGATTATGCTGAAAACAAAGGAATAGTACAAGAACTTTTAGACAATAAAATAGTTAAATTAACAGGAATCAAGTACCATAGTGGATTTGTGGAATTAATTGAGGCTGAAATTTTAAATTTTGATGATTATAAAATAAATTTTGAAGGATAATAGATGTTAAAAATGAATAATTTAGTGCCAGTAGTTATTGAACAAAGTGGACGAGGAGAAATATCTTTTGATATTTACTCTAGATTATTAAGAGAAAGAATTATTTTTTTAGTTGGAGAAGTAAATGATCAAACTGCAAATTTAATTGTATCTCAATTATTATTTTTAGAGGCAGAAAATCCAGACAAAGATATTTATTTTTATATCAATTCTCCTGGTGGTTCTATTTCTGCTGGTTTGTCAATTTATGATACTATGAATTTTATTAGTTGTGATGTAAATACCATTTGTTTAGGTCAAGCTTGTTCTATGGGTTCATTTTTATTAGCTGCAGGAACAAAAGGAAAAAGAGCTTCTTTACCTAATTCTGAAATTATGATTCATCAACCTCTTGGTGGATTTAAAGGTCAAGCTTCTGATTTTGAAATTCATGCTAATCATATTATTAAAACTAAGAAAAAAATGAATACTTTATTATCATATCATACAGGACAATCAATTAAAACAATTGAAAAAGATACAGATAGAGATAATTTCTTAAGTGCAGAAGAAGCTTTGAAATATGGAATTATTGATAAAATATATAGTTCAAGAAAAGAAATTGGTAAATAAAATTATATAATAGGATAATAAAATAATGAACGATTTTGAAAATTATAGATTGAGTGAAGAAGATGAAAAAAAAGCAATAAGAATTGCAAAATCAATTGCCAAAAAATTTAAAGAACTAGATGATTTAGGCGTTGGGGCTATTATGGCAATTGGGGCTTGCACACCATCTTTTGCCTACTATCCCAAAGAAATTATCAAAATTATGTATGATAATGGCGACATTAATTCTGATCAAGGTGGTTGTGATAATATTGATAATTATATAGATTACCAACTAAGTGAATCTAGTCATAAAAATATTTCTGTATAAATAATAAGATATTTTTTTAGTTTTTATTTGACAATTCTTATCTTATGTCATACAATATTCTAATAAATTTTCTTTATATAATCATTTTAAATAGTGAATTTATTCACATATTTTTAATTTTATAAAGGAAAAAAAATGAAAAATGAGATGACGAGAAATGAGATGTTACATTATATGGAAACACACCACTCATCAAATATAACATTAGTTATATTTATAATGTTCATAATTTTAATTATAATTATGATATATTTTATAGTTAAAATTAAAACAACAAATGATTTGTTGAATTTAGATTATGAAATTCTAAAAAGAGATGATTTGTTGAATTTAAATGATGATTTATTTATTTGTAAAGAAATCATTAAAGACAATATAAGTAATAATGAATTTCAAGAAATTATTAAACAATTGCATTTAACTCACTATAAAACTATATCAAATATTATATATTATAAAGATTTTTATGAATTTTTATCAAAATGTCCATATGGTCAAGTTTATACCAAAAGAAATGTAAAAATTTTTTTAAATACGCTTAATACTTCTGAAGAATTAAATATCCTCTATTTGGTTGATTTTGCTATTAACTATCTAGAAATCGATAAAATGATGAATGATTTTAAAGAGATAGATGGTGGTAATAATTAATGGATTGTGAAACTTTAAAAAGGACTAAATGTAAATTTAGCCTTTTAAAACCTTTTTTTGATTTTGGAATTTTAGAAAGAGCGTATATAAAAGAAATTAATGAACACATTTTGTTATTAGAAATATTTTTTAATAATTACCAAAATTTACCAGAAAGTTACAAAAAAAATTTACTATATCTTAAAAATTATTTTTGTAACTTTTCTGTTGAGATTCTTTTTAATGCCTGTTTAAATGAAAAAATAATAGAAATACAAAAAAGTCCAAGAAAAAATTTTAAAATTTTAGATTGTTTAAATATATTATATGAAAAATTAACAGAACTTTCTGCTATTTATTATTTTTATAATTTATTTAAAAATAATAAATTTGTTAATAATATTCATCTAGGTTTTTATGAAAATTTAGATAATCCAGATTTTTATTTAATTATTAATGGAAAGAAAAAAATTAATTTTGAGATAACCACTAGTGTTGGACATTATAAAAAATATAAACAATTAGAAAAATTTAAAAAAAGACACCCATTGGATGAAATTATTTTAGTATCTCCACAAAAATTAAATTCTAATAATCATTTGAATTTTAATTTAGACAAAGTTTTAATTTATTTAACTTTTAAAAACATTTATAAGGAATAAACAATTGACAAATTACAATAAACTTGACTTTTTTAAAGATTTTGATTTTCATCCATTATTTTTTTTAAAAAGTGGGGATGAAATTGTATCTTATTTAGAGTTTAAAAACTTTATTGAAACAGTTGATTTAGAAAAATATTTTATTTGGAAATTTGAAGAAAATTATGTCGACCATTTTGATACTAAAACATTTTTAGAACTGGCTTATACCTATTGTGCATTTTTTGATGTATTTTATGAAAATCATGATATTTATTTAAAAAACAAATATTGGATAATGAAACGTTTAGAAGAGGTGCATGGTTTAAATTTTCAAAAAATGTTTAAATATAATTTTGAAGAAAAAAATTTATCAACGAAATGGCTAAATATCATAGATCAATTTCAAAAAGAGGATGATAATCCACAAAAAGTTTTAATGCTCTCTACTTTAAAATTTGCATTTATTCATGAATACATTGCATTTGTAACTGAATGGATACCTTATCAAATTCGGAATAATTTTGCTCCATTAATTAGAACAATCGCATTACATGGAGATGTTGATGAATAATAATCAGCAAAATATAAATAAAATGTCTATACAAAGTTTAGGACAGTCGCAAGAAGAACAACCAGAGGAAGATATTGTAAATCATTTTTCACTGATTGAAGATTTTGATCAATTAAAAGAAATAGTTAGAATAATAGGTAATAATGAGTTAACTAAGTCTCTTGAATTAATACAAAATAATAATTTAAATGATCAAGTTAAAGTAGCTGAAGCTTTAACTAAATTGCTAAACTTTACTGAAAATTATAACAATATTTTAAATAATTTAAATATTTATAATAATACAGAAAAATGTAATAAATTATGTGAAAAATCAAAAAATGAATTAAAAAAACAACAAATAAAAAATAAACATGTCTATAGTGATGTTGAAATAAAATGTAAAAATATAGAGATTCAACAACAAAATCAATTGTTTGCTGCCTATAATGAAATAGATGAAGAACAACAGAAACTTATATTAAAGAACAATAATAAACAAAATGATATTTTATCAAATAAAATCACCCAACTTCAAATTCAAAAAGAAAAAATATCTAAAAAAATATTTAATCTAGATAATAAAAAAGATATTTTAAGGGGAAAAATAAAAGAGAAAAGAGGTCTTTTTTCTTTTATTTTTCATAAAAAAGAACAAATTATCTTAACGGAACAAGAAAGAAATATATCAAATAGTAAAAATGAAAATCTAAAAAGAACAAATGATGAATTTGACCGGAAATATAATTCTTTAATTATGAGTAGTAATTCAAAATATGAAAATTCCATTAAAATATTAGGTAAAGATACTATTGAACTAAATAATAGATTTTTAGAAAAATTAAATTCAAAATTAGCAGATAGTTATTATAGAAAGAGACTTTTTGAAACTATTGTTGAAAAAGTTAATTTACAAACCACTGGTTTGCAAGAAATTGATTTTGATGATATATTAGTTCCAAAAGATATAAATATTAATTTAATAAATTATTTATCATCTAAAATTCATGAAAGAAATAAACAAAATTATAATGATTTTATAGCCACATCATTAAATGATGTTATATTTGTTGAAAATACTCATATACAAAAAATTAATATCCACAAAAATAAAGATGTTTTTGCCAGAAAATAATTTTATAAAAGATGATTATTTAATAGAAATAGTTGTCTTTTTTTTTATATTATGTTATGATATAATATTATTTATTTTAAAAGGGAGATTTAAAATGGAAATAAAAGATGAAATTGAATGGAGTAGGAACTATGCAAAAAGAAGAGCACCCTACAGAAAAGAATGGAAAGATTTTTATAATTTTTTAAAGCAAAATAATTTTAAAAAAAATATTTTTGGTAAATGGCATCATAAAGAATATAATTTAACATTTTATAGAGGCTTTTTTATTAAATCTGGTTATAATTATTTAGTCAAAAAAGATGATTTTGAATTATTTGATGATAATATTGGTTTTAATATGGAAAAATGGAAACAGAAAATATTAGATGCCTTAATTTTTTTACAAAATGAAAATAAAATTGATAAATAAAATTTATTATTCTATTTTAATAAAAAGGATAAATTTTGCATAAAGATTATAAAAATTTAATTAATAATTTAAAAAAACAAAATATTTTAATTATTGGGGCTTATGATGAATCACTAATAAAATATGGCTATAATAAAACTAATAATATCAAATTTTTAAATTTGCCACCTGATGAATTTGAGGAATATGAATTACGATTAAAAAAGAAAAAACTTAAATTTATTCCATATAAAAACCAAATTTGTTCTGTAGATTATTTAATAAACATTCAATGCATTGGTAAAGAAAATTTATCTCAATATATTAGTGAAAAATTTGACATTATAATTTTAGAACATCTTCCATTCACTGAATATGATATTTTATTATATTTAGAAAAGATTATTTATAAAAATACTTATTTTTTAATTAAAGGATTTCCATTGGAATATAATTTAATTAATAAAAAAATTAAAGAACAATATGAAATAATAAAAATATTTTTTCAATATACTAATAATGAATGCTATTTATATCAAAAAAGATCTTAAATGTGGAGGAAAATATGGAAATAATAAAATTTAACTCTTTTTCAAATAATTACAATTGGTTATCAAATTTCTATAAACAACATAATTTAATAGAGCTAAAAATATTTAATGTATCTATCTTTTTTAATTCTATTGAACCAGCTTTTCAATCACTAAAACTATTTCATCTAGAAGAAAATAAAAATGAATTAGAATTAATAACATTATTTAATTTTTTTTCTACATTACAAAATGGTGATGCTAAGAAAGAGGGAAATAAATTAAATATAAATTTAAAAAGTTGGGAAGATAAAAAATTATTTTATATGGAAGAATTAATTAAAAGAAAATTTAAAAATCAAAATTTAAAGGAGAAATTACTTAATACAAAAGAAGCAATGCTTATTGAATATAATACAGGATCAAATTATTGGGGTGTTAATTCTAAAATGATTGGTGAAAATCACTTAGGAAGAATAATTATGTCTGTTAGAAATTTTTATAATTCTCTGTGATGAAATTTATCTATTTATAAACTTAGGGGATACGAATGAATAAAGAATTAATTTTTGAAATTCTTTTAATTATTTTTGCAATAATTATTTTAAATTATTTTTTAGATTTTTCTTTTGATTATTAAAATTTATTAAAAATTTTCTAATGATCTCAATATTTTTATTATATTTAAAAATTAAGATAAATGTAAGTATAAATTATATTTATCAAAATCTACTGTTTTTAAAATAAAAACTAAATTAAAAATACAATGTTCTAAAAAATTACTTTTAGTTAATTCTATTTCATCTGTTTCACTTTCACTATAATTAACAAATAAATTTGAACTTATTATACCAAGTTTCTGTTTATTAATTCTATTTATTTCATCAAAATTATTTTCTTTTGAATCTCTATATAAATTTTGATAACTTAATAAAATTTTTTTTTCATAATCCTTAATAAACTCAATTAATGTTTGTTTAGTCATTTTATAATATCCATATCCCTCTGAATCCAGTAAGAAAGGTTTTATTCCCCATAAAGAGTTTTCTAATTGTTCAAGATAATTAAAATCTAATTGATATAATGTTTTTGAATATTTTGAAAAATAATTATATATTTCATCTTTATTATCCTTTTTTAATTTATAAAATTCCATACTTTTTTCTAATTTATGAATATATAATCTTATTCCCATAATATAGTCTCCAAATAAAAAATTATAAAAAATATATTTGATTAATATTATCATATATGTTATAATATAGTCAAGTATATTTTTATAAAATATATAAATAAAGTGATCTACTTCTAATCCCGCACCCCATCCTAAAGGATGAGGCTTTTCGGTGATCTAGGTAAAAAATCAGATTAATAAAGAAATAAGGAAAAAAAATGTTTAATAAAGTAAATGAAATATTAAAATTAATTGAAAAACCAAGACTTATTTTAAAAGGTCAGCATAGTAAAGAAGAGTGGGAATGTGTTGTTTTAAATGATTTATCTTTTTTAGATGAAATGCCTAATGAATTTAAGACTGATGAATTATATAAAACTATTTGGAAAAAAATTGATGAGAAATTAAGCTTATTAGAATATATTCCTATTGAAATGTTAAAAAAAAGAAAAAATGAAGATTTTTTAATTGAAATTATTAAAAAATCATTTTATCATTATTCATATTTTCAAATAACTGATTTGGGGTTCAATGATTTTTCAGAAGAATTAATAAAAAAAATAATAAATACTAATGACCATGAATTATTTTACCTTCATACTGATTATTATAAAAACAATACTGAAAAATTATTTATTTATCATTTAAATGAAATACTTGATAATAATAAAAATTTTGATAAATATAAGCAAAAAGACAAGATTTATAAGTATGAGAAAATTTATAAACATATTTTATTGTTTTTTTTAAATAATTTTAATTTAATTAATGATAAAGAAAATTTATTATTGATTTTATTAAAAAATATAAAAAAAATAGCTAATTATAAATTTATTAAAGATATTATTGACTGGGGAAGTTATATTTCATTAAAAGAAGTGAAAACTACTGAATTTATGAAATTTTTAAATAATTTTCTTGTAAAATATCCAATATTTTTAAGTATTTTAAATCCATTACTAACAAAATCTGAATTATTGTTTTTATTTGAAGATATTAATATACAGCAACTTGATAATAATAGCCAAACAAATTTAATTAAATTCTTTTTTGATTCTATTAATTATAGTGAAAAAAAATATTATCAAATTGCAAAAAAGATAATTAGTTATGATTTTTTGAATTTAAAATATTGCAAAAATAATGAATTCCTAACTGAATTATTTTTAGATAATGATTTTATATATATTTTTAATAATTTTGTTCAAAAAGTCTTAAAAGATTATGATAAAAATACAGATCCAGAAAGTAATTTATTTGATTGTCTTTGTTTTATAATTAATATTTATTTTTCTCAAAAAAAAGAGATTAATGTTATTAATGAAATTATATCTAATAATAAAGAATTTATTGTTGAAAAAATATCAATTAAAAATATTTTTGATTATTCTTCATTAATGGCAAATCTTTTTAATCAAAATGATATTGAAAAAAAATTTAATAAAATTGCACCAAACAATTATAGTTTATACCTTAGTGAGCTTATTATTTTATTTAATATTTTTATTGATTTAAATGAAGATTTTTTATTAGGTTTATATAGAAATGGTTATATTAGGTTTTATGATTTAAAAGAATTTGTAGAACAAAAAAACTCTTCTAAATGATAATCTATATTTATTTGTGAGATACTTCTAATTCCAAACCTTGTCCTAAAGGACGAGGTTTCATTGTATTGGAAACTTAATAATTTAATTTATGAGCTATAATTTCTTATCTCTGCAGAATACTTTTTCAATTAAATAAAATTAAAAAAACTTATTGATCTACTCCTTTATGGATGGTTCAAATTTCTATTATCAATTATAATCATTCATGTTTCAGATAACTCTTTCATAGTATTAAATAAAAAGATAACAAATAACATTCATTTTATGTTATAATATTGTATATAAAATATTTGGAGAATATAAATTATGTCATGGAATCAAACTTGCTCAATTTCTAAGTTGCCAATTTATTCAGGAGATAAAGTAATAATTTTTCCTGTAAAGGTTAATTTTTACAATAAATGTTCAGTCTTGCCATTTAAGATGATTGGAATTTATGATGATTTTGGTAGTTTTGAAACTAAAGAACAAAGTAATTTCAATCAATTTGTAAATTATTTTAAAGAAGATTTTATTTCTAACCAAAACGAATATTTATCACTAGATAACTTTAATTATTTTATTGCAGAAGCAATGGAAAGACAAATTTTTTTAAAAGATAGTGCTTGGGATAAGCATTATATGCATGAAAATTTTATTGAAAATACAATTAAATGTAATGATAAATTTTCATTATATGAGAATACAATGAAAGAAATAAATGACAACAGTAAATTGTCTTTTATTTTTATAAGGGAAAATATTTATAATGAATTATTGAAATCTAAAAGCCTTATTCATAGAACATTTAAAGAATATAATTCAAAAATAGAGGAACTAAAACAAAAAAAAGATTACAAAACATTATATTTAACCGTTGAAAAAGAACAAATTTGTTTAGATAACTTGAACTTTTATTTAGATTATGAAGAAGAAGATGAGCTTTATAATTATATTTTGAATAGTTCAATAGAAATATCATTTATATTAGATATTTTATTCTTTTTAAGAGTAAAACTTGAATGGAATAATAAAATGTTTCATGGTTTAAATTCAGATGAAATTTCTATCTTTCAAAAATTCAATAAAATGATCTGCAATGAACTTAAATATATAAACAAGGAAAAATATTAGGAGGTAATCCTATTTTTATAATAGAAGCCAAAAATGCACATTTAGGAGCTATGTGGAGTTGGATTTATTTATTTTTAAAAAATTTCTTTTTAGAGCATCATTTGAATTGTTTATTTTATTAAAAGAAATATTAATAAAGGAGTTTGAAAATGAACAATAAAGTTTATGAGGTCTTATTAAATAGTAAAATAGAAGATAATAAATTATACTTACCTGAAGAACAATTAGACAGAAAAGATTATTTAGCCTTAAACAAAGAGTTAACTGCTCTCGGAGGAGCTTGGAAGGGGGGTAAAATTAAAGCATTTGTTTTTGATTTTAATCCTCAATTAATTGTTGATAAATTAACAAACTCCTCAACAAGCATTAAAAAAAGTTTGCAATTTTTTCCTACTCCAAACAAAATTGTTTTACAGATGTTAAATGAAATTGATATTTTAAAAAATGATAAAATTTTAGAACCATCAGCAGGACAAGGAGCTATTATTTCTGAATTACTAAAATATGTTGAAAAAGTATCATATTGTGAATTTGAGGATATTAACAAACAAATCATTGAGAGAAAATTTACAAATAAAGTTAAATTCTTAGAAAAAGATTTTTTAAAGTTAGATAATGTTAAATTTGATAAAATTTTTGCAAATCCACCATTTAGTAAATCGCAAGATATTACTCACATTCAACATATGTATGAATTACTTAATGATAATGGAGTGTTAGTTTCATTATCTGGAACATCATGGAAAAATAAAAATGATAAAAAATCGATAAATTTTAAAGAGTGGATTAATTCTAAAAAACATTCAATTGAGGAAATACCAGCAGGTGAGTTTTCTGAAAGTGGAACTATGATTTCAACATTATTACTAAAAATTTATAAATAAAACATTTAGTTGCTTGATTAATATTTTGTTTTATGATATAATATAGTATTAAATAAAAGTTAAAGGAAAAATAATGCAATTATCAAAACAATTTATTGAAAAGTTAAATCACTATATTAATCTTGGTTATATTACCAAAAGAAAACATGACAAATATCCAATTTACATTTTAAAATATACCAGAGACACACAAACAGAATGCTCTAAACCTAATTCAAATATTAAATGGGATGAAGTTTTAATTGCTTGTCGTGGTTTAGTTATTGATGAAAATTATAATGTATTAGCAAAGGCATTTGATAAATTTTTTAATGAAGAAGAGTTAACTTTTGAAGAAAAAAATAAACATGCTAATAAAAAATATAAAATTCAAGAAAAAATGGATGGTTCTTTAATTATTTTATTTAATTACAATAATGAATGGATTACTGCTACACAAAAATCTTTTCATTCTGAAATTTCTATTTTTGCACTAAATGAATTTAATAAATTATTAAATTTAAATAAATTAAATTTAGATACAAATGTTTGTTATGGTTTAGAATTTACTTCACCAATGAATAGAGTTGTTGTTAATTATGGAGAAAATATTAATTTTACTTTATTAATTGCAAGAGATGTAAAAACTTTAACAGAATTAAATATTAATAAATTAAATACAGGTTTTTCTTGTGTTAATCAATATGATGATTTATTAATATTAGATACAAAAGAATTAAAAAATATCAATTCTTTAGGAAAAGAAGGGTTTGTTATTTCATTTGAAGATGGATTTAGATACAAATTAAAATTTGAAAATTATTTAAAATTACATTATTTACTAACTGGACTTTCTACTAAAGAAATTCAAAGAATGTTAATGAATAATCAAGATATTAGTTTAATTTTAGAAGAAACCCCAGATGAATTTGATAATTGGGTTTTAAATATTACTAAAATTTTAAATCAATGGTATTCTGAAAAATTAAATGAAATTTATAGTGATTTAAATATAGTTAATAAATTTTTTAAAAATGATATTAATCTATCTAAAAAAGAGCTTGCTGATTTTATTAAAAAGAACTCTTTTATTCTTAATAAAGGTTTTATTTTATCTACATTTAATAAAGAAAATTGGGAAAAATCACAAAGAACTCAGAAATATATTTGGGCATATGTTGATGAAAAAAGAAAAGAGGCTCAATTAAAAAATGATGGTTTATTACCTATTTCTTTTTTTAAAGAACCAAATTTTGAGTTTTAAAATTGAAAATTAATTAAAGCCTTATATTTTTTAAATATAGGGCTTTTTATTTATTCTACTGGAATGTTTAATAATTTTAGAGCTAAATTATCAGAATCCAAACCATAAAAACAAAAATGTTCTATTAATAAAGATATTGTTTTTGGAGGTAATTTAGTTTCTTTTATAAAAAAATAAGAATAAATAAAAGTATTTTTATTTAAATATTTATTATCTATTTCTATGTTTTTATATAAATCTTGTTGCTTTTTTAGATAATTATAAAAATATGTGTTATTTTTAATAATAATTTCATGAAAAATATTAGGAACATCAATTGAAATTTCATTATCTTTTATAGATTCATTTTTTTTATTTAATAAACATATTTTATTATTATATCCATCAGTTTTATATATTATAATTGTTTTCATTTCTTCGGTATTATAATTTATGTCTTTAGATTGAAAGTTTGTTTTGTTACAATTAAAAAAAGCCTTAAAAACGGAATCATTCAACAATGGATTTAATGATAAATTAAAAGAATCCTTTAAAAGTTTTATATTTACATTAATTTTCTTATTTAAAATATAATCTTTATATAAAAAATAATATTTATAATTTTCTATTGAAAAAATTATATTTTCAAAAACTATTTTATTGTCATCACAATCTGTTATAATTGCTTTTATCATTATGCTTCTTTTTTGATCTTTTAAAGGTTGCTCTATATCAAAAAATTGTAAAATACAAGGATTTTTAATATTATTAAATGTGGGGATTTTTGTTTTTTTTCTATTAAACATAATTTTCCTTTCTTTAATAGAATTATTATAATATAAAATCAAGAATTATTATTTATTTTTTTTCATAAAAAACATAAACAGGTTTAAATAATGGATAAATTTCATTATAAGTATTAAAATCATCATTACTTATTAAATTTTTTCTTTCCAATAGAAATAAATATTCTTTAAATATATTTTTTAATTTATAAAAATTTTCAGAAATATTATTTTTATTTAATAAATTAAAATATTTCCTTTTAAATAAAAGTGTTTCTTGAACAAAATTAAATTTTTCAAAAATAAATGATTGTCCCCAAAAATATCGCGTAAAAGATTCATTTAAATAATTGTCAGTATTTCCATTATAATTTAATCCTTCAATGAATTTATTTAACATAATATTAATATTGAAATCCTTTGTTAAATTAATTTCTAGACTTTTAGGTTTATTTTCTAAAAATCTATAAAGATCATGTCGAGAATTATAAATGTTTTCAAAGTTTTCAATTGTCCATTTATAATCTTCATTAAAAAAAACTCTATATTTAGCATCAAATTCTTTAAATGCTATCATAAATTCTTCTTTATTTTTAGCTAGTTTTAAATATCTGAATATTGTTCCCTTAGAACAATATTCTAAATTAGCTAACATTAATTTTTTTATATCATCAATATTACTACTATCTATATTTAATGTTTTAAATAATGGATAAATTTTTCTTTTATTAAAATCATAGTTATAACCAGATTTAAATAAATGATCAACAAAAATCATATCAGCAAGAACCATTGTAAATGCTTCAGAAGCCATACGAAAATTTACATATTTTTTTAGTTCTTTTTCTTTATGATTTTTACCATTTTTATAAGTATTAGAAATGAAAACATCTGGAAAAATAAAATGACATAAATCATGAACCATAAAAGTTATTTCATGTATTTCATCTTTCTTTTTTACTAATGGAATTCCTGCATTTAAACCAGGCAACCAATAATTTTTTTCTCTTCTATTTTTTGGTGATTTAAAAAAACCTCCATTATGAATAGCTTTTTTAAATAAATTAACTAATCCTAATTTTTTTGAATGGATATTATTTATATATTTATTATTTTGAATAAAATCTAAAACATTATTATTGTATTCAATTGTTGTTTCTTGTTTTTGAGGATTAAAATTTAAATCATTTCTATTTTTATAATAAATATTTTCAATTAAAAAATTAGCTATATTTTTTTGACGACTAAATATTTTTATATCTTTTTTATTTAATTCATATAAAGATAACCCAGTATCTAAATTAATAAAATAATTATCCCAACCAAAAGCATCTTCTTCTAATGTTTGATAAATATCAATAATTCCTTTACTACTTTCAGAATAAGATTTAAATTTTAAAATATTTTCTTCTAAATATTTTATATTTAATACACTTATAGCATCTACTATTTCGCCATCAAAATTTTTAATATTTATTGGAGTAATTATACTTTTATTCCATGATAATAATATTGTTTCTTCTGAAATTATAATTTCATCCTCAGTTTGAGGAAATGTATTTTGATATTTATTTAAAGATTGTTCAACATTAATAAAATAATTATTAAAAATCTTTTTAAATTCATCTACCTTTTTATTATTTGTTGTACATAATATAATCTTTTTAGACATAATAACTCCTTTTATATATTATTTATCATTATCAATATTGGCTTGTGATTTATTTAAATCTAATTGAAGTAAAACTTTTTTACAATTCAAAATATCATTATCACTTGGCTCTAAAGGTAATCCTGATTTATCAACTGTTGGAAACATAATATCTGTTGGGTTGCTGGAATGAGGTAATCCAATAGCATGTCCAAATTCATGAATTAAAACATGTTTTAACTCATTTAAATTTGAATAATTTTTTTCAAGTTTAATATTATAAGATGAAATTGCTGTATCTTTATTAGAACAACCATCACAATAACTACCTTCGATAAATGTTTCTCCAGAAAACTCATTATTTTTTACCCATACAATATAAAAATTATTAATATTATCATCAGATGCAGTAGCTCCACCAGCATATAGACTTGTAACAACAAATCCATTATTTATTGATTTATTGTTATCATTAGGAAACATTTTTAATGCTACACCACATTTTAACCAAGAATTACTTATTTGTGATAATAGATTAAACATTGTTTTATCATTAATTGGGCTTCCAGTATTATCATAATGATAATATAATGTTATTAATGGTTTTTCTTGAAATATATTAACACTATTTTTAATACCTAATAGTTCATTGTTTGCACTTTCTAATTTTTTATTGAGTTCAATTTGGCTTTCCGATTTGATAGTTTTAGTTGGTTGAATTTCTTTTTTTAAATTAATATCATTTTTACCTAAATTTTCACTCTCAATTTTGAAATTATAAAAAATTTTGTGATTTTTTAGTTTTTCTGGTTGCATTACTTTATAATATAATGTTGGAATTGTACCTTGAAATGAAACATACCAAGCAAAACAAGATCCCAAAATAAATGCTAAAATATGTTTTTTCATAATTTTTCTCCATAATTTATTTCATATTTAACAACATTTGTTTTTATTAAATTATATGTGAACAACCTAGTTAGTTTTGTAGCAAAACCATCTAATTTTTCACTATACAACATATAATTACTAAAGATAAATCCTAAAGAAAATGAAATCATAAGTGTAAATATTAATCCTTTTGTTTTATTCTTTTTTTTATTAGAGATATTAATCATTAAAAAACTCCCTGTGGTTCATTAAAATATGTTTACTATTTATATTAATTAATATATTTTTGATTAAAAAAAATTTTATCATTTGATTTTTCCAATAATTTTTTATAGAGACAATATTATATCATATTATATATATAATTGTCAAATTGGATATTGACTTTTTATTTGTATTATGATATACTATAATGCTATATAATAAAAGGACATTAAATGAGAGCAATAATTGTTAATTTACTTGGAAGTGAAACTTATAAAATTTTAAAAATTAATAAAAGTATTATTGCTGGAGGAGCATTAAGATCTATATTCAATAATACAGAAATTAATGATTTTGATTTTTATTTTTCTTCTTTAAATTATTTTAATAATGTCCAAAAATATTTTAGGAAAAAATATCAAAGTGAATTTAATTATGAATCACAAAGTTCTGTTACTTTTACAATTCAAAATAAGCAGGTCCAAATATTAAGACCATATTTTGGGCAACCAAAAGATATATTAGAGCATTTTGATTTTAATATTGTTAAGGGGTATTATGATCTCAAAAATAATGAATATTATTATACAAAAGAGTTTATTGATGGGAATAAAACAAAAAATTTGAAATTTTCAAATAATTATAAATATTATTTTAGTTGCTTTCATAGATTAAAAAAATATAAAGAAATTTATAAATTTAATATTGATAAATCAGTAAAGGAGATTTTAAAATCTGAACTTAAAAAATTATATTTATTATCTAATAAAGAAGAAATAAAAATATTTATTAATGGTGAGGATTATAAGTCTTTTGACTTAATGTTAAACTTATTTAATATTCAAAATCATGAATTTGATCATATGTTATTTAAAAATTCAATATTAAAATTTATAGAATCTTTATAATAAAAATGCTAACTTAATTTTTACAAAGTAATTTTGACACATATTATTTAATATTACATGGAGATTAAATTGAATAATAATGAAATAAAAAAAATAGCTAATAGTTTTAGTAACAGGAGACTTTTTAGAAAAATAACTTCAAATTGTGGTTATATTGATATATATGAAATATTAAGAGAATATAATATTAAGTTAAAAAATATAGATTTTAAAAGTCTTAAAACTAAAAATGATAATGATGCCTGTGTATATTTAAAGAATAATCAATATACAATTTATGTTCAATATGATTTAATTGAGGAAAGAAAAAGATATGCAATAGCTGTTCAAATAGGACATATATTTTTAAATCATATTAATGAAAAAAATGATTTTATTTCTTTGTTTTCAAATAAAACTGGATATAAAATCATTGATGGAATGGACCCAAAGTTAATTGAAGCAATATTTTTTGCAAAAGAGTTATTAATGCCAACAGATGATATTTTAATTGAAAGTTATAAACCAATTTCTTTATTTTTATCACGATTAACAGAAATTTTTTATGTTTCAAATATAGCAATGAGAAATAGACTTGATGAATTATCAATATTAAATTATTATGATAAATAATTTAATATATCATTATAATCTTTGAAGTGTGTTATAATATATTAATTAATTTTTTTAGGAGATATTTTAAATGAATAATAGGTATAAATATCCTAGAACTCCTCATTTATCTTGGAGTCCTGGATTTACCGATGATGATATTATTGATAATGAAAATAAATTTTTAAATAAAATTGTTGTTGTAACAGAAAAAATGGATGGAGAAAATGCAACTCTTTATAAAGATCATTACCATGCTAGATCTATTGATAGCAAGCATCATGAAAGCAGAACTTGGATAAAATCATTTCAATCTATTATATCAAAAGATATTCCAAAGGATTGGAGGTTTTGTGGAGAGTATTTATTTGCAAAACATTCAATTAAGTATAAAAATTTAGATAGTTATTTTTATTTGTTTTCAATTTGGAATGAAAAAAATGAATGTTTATCTTGGGAAGAAACTTTGGAAATAGCTGAAATTTTAGATATTTCAATTCCAAAAATTTTATACTTAGGTGAATATAATGAAAAGAAAATCAAAGAGATAAAACTTGATTTAACTAAACAAGAGGGATATGTTGTTAGAAATATAAACTCTTTTAAGTATGAGGATTTTAAAAATAATGTAGGTAAGTATGTTAGATATAATCATGTACAAACAAATAAACATTGGATGTTTCAAAAAACAGAGAAAAATATTTTAAGTTGTTTATAAAAAAGATTGACTTTGATGTTTTTTTTGATATAATTGGATATATTATTAATTTTATGAAAGAATAAGAATGAACAAAAAAAAATTATTAATTATTACAGAACAACCATCATTATTAAAAGATATTCAAAACATTCAAAATTCAGCATTTAATTTTGTTAAAAAATATTATTTAGAAACGCATAGATTTTATCATACAACAAAACATATAAAATCTATGTGTTTTGAATTAAATAAATTTGATACCTTATTAAGCAATAAGTTTATTATATATTTAGCAATCATGTTTCATGATGTGGTATATAACCCAAAAGATAAAGACGAAAACAATGTAATAAATTCATCTATTATTTTTTTCAAATGGTATGAAGAAAACAAAATTTATATAGAAACAACTTTTAGTTGTATTAGTCAGGATATTGATAAATGTTTGTTAAAAGATATAATTTATAATTTAATTTTATCTACAATTGGACATACTCCAAATAGTTTTTTTATGAAAAATCAATTTTCTAAACAATTAAAATTTATTTTAATTGATTTAGTTAATATGTTTTTAGATTTAGATCTTATGATTTTAGCAGCAGATAAAATTGAATATCAAAAATATGCTAAGAACATATTAAAAGAATATTCGCACTATGAAAAAAATATTTTATTAAATGGTCGATTAAAATTTTTACAAAACCTTCTAAAAAAGAAAACTATTTTTTTAAAATTTTATAATTTAAATAATAAAGCAATTAATAATATAAAAAGAGAAATAAAAATTATTAATTTAGAAATTCTAAAAAATAATATGTTATTATAAGAAACAAAAATAAAGGAAATTTCAGATGGAACAATTAAAATTAAATAATTTATTAGATAATATTATTCTAAATAATAAATGTGAGAAATTAGATTTTTTCATTAACTTTTTTAATAATTCTTTCCTACTTTTAAATAAACTAAAAGATGCTGAACAGGATCAAATTTGGCATAGTGAAGGTAATGTTTATATCCATACAAATATGGTATTAAATGAGGTTTATAATATAATTTATTCTAAAGATTATTCTTTTTTAAATATTGAGGATAAAAAATCATTAATTTTAGCTGCTATTTTTCATGATATTGGAAAAACATTAACTACAAAAAAGGAAAATAGGAATGGTTTAATTAGAATTGTTAGTCCAAGGCATGAGGATAAAGGAGCTAATTATATTGCAAGTAGATTAATTGATTATGATTTAAATCATTCTACAATATTAAAAACAATAAATTTAGTAAGATATCATCAACTACCAAAAATGTTAATTATTAAAAATTATTTAAATTTTAATAATTTTCTTTCTTTGGCAAATAATTGTTCACTTGAATTATATTATTTATTTGGTATTGCAGATATAAAAGGAAGAAATTGTAATGATAAAGAAGAGCAATTAGATTATATTGAACTTTTTAAAATATACTCAATTGATTTTAAGATATTTACAGAAGAACAATATAATATTTATGTAATAAATTTACAAAAAAATATTATAAATTTATCTAAGAACCATGCAATTCAAAATGAACAAGATTTAATTTCATATTCTTTAAATGAATTGTCAAAAGGAAATATTTTTACTGCAGAAGAGGGGGTTTATAAATTTTTAAAATATAATAATAATGCAAAAATAATAATTTTAAGTGGAATTTCTGGATCTGGTAAATCAACAAGTTTAGTAAATTTTTTAGAGTACGATATTATAAATTTGGATAAAATAAGAGAAAAAATTACAAAATCAGAAGATAATCAATCTAAAAATCCTGAAGTTTTAAGATTGGCTTATGAAAAATTAAGAGAAAATCTTAGAAAGAAAAGAAATACTGTATTTGATGCAACTAATTTAAGAAAAGATTTTAGAATGAAAATATTTGATCTTTGTGATAAATATAACTCATTAACTGAAATTATTTTTTTTGAATCTTCAATTAATCAATCATTAAAAAATATAAAACAAAGAGAACGAAAAATATCAATTGATGTTTTAGAAAAACAGGTTAGAGATTTGCAGTTACCAGAATTATTTGAAACAAGGTTGAGAACAAAATATATAAATAAAATAAATATCTAAAATATTAAAGATAATATTTTAGATATTAACAAATAAAAACTATAATTAATATTAAGATCTGCGTCTAATTCTGACCCACTTTAAAAGAAAAGTAACAATCATGATAAAGCAATTGATTGGATTTTATAAAATTGCACATCATTATTAATATTCTACAAAATTATTAAATTTGTTTTGTTCTATTTTTATAAATTAAATAAATAAATAAAACAAAGATTAATAATATACCAATTGTATTTGTATTATCAATTGCAAATGCTTTTAATTTTTTTAAATCACCACCAAAATAATATCCAACATAAACCCAAATTGGCACGCTAATTACAGAAGCAATTAAGTCTATAAAGAAAAAAGTTGCTGGTTTTACTTTTCTAAAAATTCCTGCAAAAAGAAAAATTGGCATTCTCAAACCAGGTAAAAAGCGTCCAACAAAAATAAATAATTTTCCATATTTTAAATAAAATAGCTCTATTTTATTTTTATTATTTTCTGAAAGTATTTTTTTGATAAATCCATTATTTAAAATTTTAACTCCACTAAAATAACCTATAAAAAAAGCAAATAAATCACCAATTAACACTCCTATTAAACACACAAATATCATAAATTGAACTGTAGTATTGTTTGTATATGAAATTAAACCTGCAGTTATTAATGTAATATCCTCCGGCAATGGCAATCCTAAACCACATAAAACTAAAATTAAAAATACTGCATATACATCATATTGTTGTAAAAATGACATAAAATAATTAATTTCCATGAAATATTCTCCTTTGATTTTTTTATTTATTAATGGATGTTATAATATATTCACTTGTCATACAAGGATTATGATAATATGCTTTTTTTTCATAATTAACAAGAACTGTTTTACCTATATTATTTTTTAAATAATTGTAAATATTTTTATCAATTATGTTATATTTTAAACCTCCATTAGAAATAATAAAACTATCTCCTGCTGATCTGGCTGCTGTAATACTTTTTGTATTACAAAAGATTCCATTTTCTGAAATATTAACTGGAATTATTTGGGTAATACCTTTTCCAACAGTAATACCATAAAATAAATAATAAGCAACAACTAATAAACAAATTAACGTAAAAGTTAAAATTAAAGTATATTTTAATTTTTGGAGAAATTTCATTTTTTATATCCTTAAAAATAAATAAGATTGTATAATTATACATTATTACAATAAAAAAGTCAATATATTTTATATTATAATCAACAATTATCTTATTGACTTTTGTTTCATTATATGATATAATTATATATTAATATTAAAAGAAAGATAAGAATGAGTATTTTTGAAAATCAAAGTTATATACAATTTATAACAAAAACTCAATATGCAAAAATATTATTAGATAATATTTTAAAATATGAAACAAAATTAAAAAAGTTTGAAAGTTTAATTAAAAAAAGGTTTTTATATAGTTTAAGTGATTATCAAAATATTGGAAAAACTCAAACTTATGTGACTGAAAAAGAACTTAATTTATTTTATCATTTCTCTAATATTTCTGAACTTAATGAAAAAATAATTGAAACAATAACAGATAATCGATATTATTATAATATGTTAGAAAGAAAATATAAAGAATACTTTGATTTAAATAATTTAAATCAAATTAATGATTTTAATTTATTTTTTATTTGTGAAATTTCAATTATTAATGAAATACCAAAAAACTCTTTAAAACTACAAGTTAATTCACCTAACTATTTTGGTTTATTTAATTCTGATAATCAATATAAAGGTTATCTTATTGCTCATATATTAGAAATTTCAGATATTTTATATAATTCTTTTAAGGTTTCTTAAAAATGAAAATTGATCTAAAAAAATTTATAGAGTTAAATAATAATTATCTTAAGGGTAGAATGGGATTTAATGAAATTTCTTTTAAATCTAGACCAGAAATTGAAAACTTTTTAATTACAAATAATTTTTCTACTGAATATATAAATAAACATCAAGATATGTTTTGTAAATCTTTATCTATAGAATTTAATAAAAATGCTCCTCAAAATTTAAACTTAGATATGATTCATAGAAATAATATTCCAATAGAAGGAGATTTATGTGATTTATATTTTAATACTGATACATGTATCAGTTTTTATATAGTTGGGTCTAAAAAAGATATTAAAAATAGGGTTGTTAAAAGTTTTTTTGATAAAGATTTTTCTGATTTTTTATTTAATATGGCATTTAATTCTTTGAATTATAAAATAATAGAACTACCAAAGAAAAATATTAAATATTCTTGGAAAAAGAAAGAATTACAGAATTATTCAATTATAAATATATTTGCACAAGGTGAATATTCAAAAGCAATATTTAATAAAATTTGTTTTTTACCATTATTTAATGACCAATCGTTAAATTTTAAGAATAAAGTTTTAAATCAAAAATATTATATATATGAATTAGATGGAAAACATTCAGAAGTTGATTCTGAAATCAATGAATTAAAATCAAATAGTTTTTTAGATTATTTAGATTTGGAAATAGATTTCTGTTTTTTAGAATTGATATTTGATATATATCAAGAAAATAAATTATTTACCACATTGTCTTTTTCTGATTTTATAAAATATCAAGAAATTGTAGTTAAAGAATTAAAAGAAAATACTAAATTAAATAAAGAAGAACAAGATAGTTTTAATGAGTTTATTTCTATAATTGAAAAAATTGAAAAACACAAAAATGGATTATCTAATAATATGAAAATTAATTTAAAATTAAAAAATGCACAATTTTATAAATAAATTAAAAAAAAGTTGACAAATTAGAAAAAATGAATTATAATATATGAAGATATTTTAAATAAAATTAAAATAAAAAAAGTAACTA